>WNGE01001604.1_pt1 | contig 31535 bp, 31 predicted proteins | sample 5400651 | NCBI WGS metagenome assembly WNGE01 (sample SAMN13153370, study PRJNA577476) | soil metagenome | isolation source: 60 cm soil or saprolite under grassland replicate 2 | place: USA:California | collected 2016-06-15
GGCATCCGCTGTTGCAGTTCTCGGCCGTAAGGAGGAGACGCTTGAGAAGACGGCCCATACCCTTGGGCTCGGGGACCCCGCGACGGCGGTTCGACCTAGGCCAACCGCCGACCGGGGCTCAATCCGGTGTGTCTGCGGTCACCCCAGGTACTTCCGCTTCAGCGCGAGGAATTCTGCGTACGTGCTCGCGAAGTGGTTGGCCCCGGCGGAGTCCGAGACGTAATAGAGGTAGTCGGCCTTCGCCGGGGTGAGCGCGGCCACCAGGGAGGCGAAGCTCGGGCTGTCGATGGGAGTGGGCGGCAGCCCCGGGTGGATATAGGTGTTGTACGGGCTTTCCACCTTCAGGTCGGCGTTCGTCACGCACACCGCCGGAGGGGTCCCGCACTGGCTCAACGGGCGCCCCTCCCGCTCCAGGGCGTAGAGGATGGTGGCGTCGATCTGGAGCGCCATGCCCTTCTTCAGGCGGTTGTAGATCACCGCGGCGACCTTGGGCCGGTCCGGGTCCAGCTTCGCCTCTCGCTCGATCATCGACGCCACCACGACGACCTGATACTTGGACAACCCGAGGGCCTTCGCGTTGTCCCAAGGGAGCTTGGCCGCCTCCACCTGGAACTGGGACAGGAGGCGCCGGATCACGCCGTCGGCGGTGGCGCCCTTGAAGAAGTCGTACGTGCTGGGGAACAGGAACCCCTCGACCGTCTTCGTCCCCGGGGGCAGGAGGTCGTCCAGGGAGTAGCTCCCGCTGTTGGCCGCCTTCACGAACTGCTTCGCGTTGATCCCGAGCGCGTCGTGGGCCCGCTGGGCCACCCGGTCCACCGACCACCCCTCCGCGAACGTGGCCCGGATCGACTCGAGGAACGGCCCCTCCTTCAGCGCCGCGAGCACGTCGGACACGCTCATGTTGGTCTTCAGGTGGTATCTCCCGGCCTGGAAGCCGCCGGAGAAACCGCGGAACCTCGCCAGCACCCTGAACGCGAGCGTCGAGCGGATCACGCCCTGCTCCTTGAGGATGCCGCCGACGTCCGATCCGGTCGCGCCGTGGGGGATCGTCACCACGATCGGCTTCTGCGCGCCGGACGCGCCCACCGCCCACTCGTAGTACGTGCCCCCGGCCACCACGACACCCACCAGGACCAGGAGGAGGGCCAGGAGGACGACCATGCCTCGCCGCCGCTGGCGGCCTTGGGGACGCTCGGAAGGCCTCGACCGGGTCTCGAGCATCCGGGAAGGATACCCCGAACCCCCGCCTAGGCTTCCCGGCGCTCGCGATGCCGGTCCAGGTAGGACTGGAGGATGATCGTGGCCGCCGACTGGTCCACCACGGCGCGTCGGTCCCGGCCCCTGACCCCGGCCCGAGCCAGCTGCCGCTCGGCCTCGACGGTGCTCAACCGCTCGTCGTGGAGCACGACCGGGAGGCCGAGGACCTCGCGAAGGGCCGCGGCGAACTGCTCCGCCTGGTCCGCGGCCTCGCCCGAACCGCCCCGCAGCCGTAGGGGGTGGCCCACCACGACCTCGGCCACCCCGTGCTCGCGCACCAGGGCCGCGATGGCCTTGACGTCCCCCGGCGCTCCGGTTCGAACGGTACCCACGGGAACGGCCATTCGGCGGAGGTCGTCCGACACCGCCACCCCGATCCTGGACTGCCCGAGGTCGAGCGCCAGGACCCTTCCCGTGGGGGCGCCCGAGGCGGCCTGGCCGGCCATACCTCAGTTCGATCCGAGCAGCGACAGGAGCCGGTCGGAGACGCCGGCCAGCGCGTCCGGCAACCCTTCGGGGCGGCTCCCGCCGGCGAAGGCGAGGGCCGGCTTTCCGCCCGCTCCCCCGCCGATGGACTTCGCCGCGTGTTCGAGGAGGGCCGGGGCCGTCACTCCTCTGGATACCAGGGCCCCCGTGCAGGCCGCCACCAGCAGGGCCCGGTCTCCGCCGGAGGAACCCAAGACCGCCGCTCCCTCCCCGGCGCGCTCCATCCGCTGCCGGAGGGACAGGGCGATCTCGCGCAGCTCGTCGGCGTCCCGCCCATCGAGCTCGGCCAGCACCAGCTTCACCCCCGCCACGTCCAGGGCCCCGACGGCCAGCCGTTCGACCTCCCGCTCGCGTTCGGCCTTTCGGATCTTCCCCAGTTCGCTCTCGAGCTGCTTGATCCTGTCCACCGCGTGGCGGACCCGCTCGGGCGTGGCGGAGGGATCGCCCGTCCCCACCGCCTCCATCACCTCTTCCAGGAGCCGCCGTTCCACGTTCACCTGCTTCAACGCGTCCGGTCCGGTGAGGGCCTCGACCCGCCGGAACCCCGATCCGATGCTGCCCTCGGACACCAGGCGCAGGAGGGCCACCTCGCCCGTGTGCCGGACGTGGGTGCCTCCGCACAGCTCGACGGAATAGTCGCCCACCTCCACCACCCGGACCACGTCCCCATATTTCTCGCCGAACAGGGCGATGGCCCCCTGGCTCTGGGCGAACTCCTTGGTCGTCTCGTACGCCCGCACCGGCGAGTCCTCGGCCAGGCGCCGGTTCGCCAGGTACTCGACCTCCTCCAGCCGGTCGCGAGGGACCGCCTCGAAGTGGGTGAAGTCGAATCGGAGTCGTCCCGGCGCCACCAGCGACCCGGCCTGCCGGGCGTGCTCGCCGAGGAAGTGGCGGATCGTGTGGTGGAGCACGTGGGTCGCGGTGTGGGAGCGGGCCGTCGCGGCCCGGCGGTCGGCGTCGACCTCCGCGTGCGCCTCCTCTCCCTGCCGGACCTCGCCCTCGTGAACCATCCCCTCGTGCACGATCGTGCCGCCGGGCCCGGGGCGCGTATCGGTGACGTGGACCAGGCCGCCGGCCGTCCTGATCTCGCCCTGGTCCCCGACTTGGCCACCGCCCTCCGCGTAGAACGGGGTCCGGTCGAGGACCAGCCGGACCTTCCGTCCCTCGCCCGCCGTCTCGGCCCTGGTCCCATCGTCCAGGAGCCCCACGATCCGACCGTCGGACTCGAGCCGCTCGTACCCCAGGAACTCGGTGGGCCCCGCGGCCTGGGCGATCTCACCGAGCAGCCCTTCGGCGGAGTCAGCTTTCTTCGCCGCCCGCTGGGCGCGCTGACGTTGCTCCTCCATCAGGACGGCGAACCGGTCCGTGTCGACGGCCAGGCCGCGCTCCGCCGCCAGCTCCAGGGTCAGCTCGAGCGGGAAGCCATACGTGTCGTGGAGCCGGAACGCGACGTCCCCCGGCACCGTGCCCGGCGCCCGCTCGGGGACGGGCTGGGCGATCGAGGCGTCCAGCAGCGCCAGCCCATGTGCCAGGTTCGCCACGAACCGCTCTTCCTCCGACGCGGCCACCTGAAGGATGAACGCCCGGTTCTGCACCAGCTCCGGGTACGCGTCGCCCAGGATGCCGACGGCCACGTCGACCAGGTCGCCCATCACCGGCCGCTCGATCCCCAGCTTCCTGGCGTGGGTCACCAGGCGACCCAGCATCCGGCGGAGGACGTACCCGCGCCCCTGGTTCGACGGGATGACCCCGTCGGCGATGAGCGCCGTGGTGGCCCGGGCGTGCTCCGCGACGATCCGCAGGGACACGTCGGTCCGTTCGTCCTGCCCGTACCTGCGCCCCGACAGTCGCATGGCCGTCTCCACCAGGGGCCACGTCAGGTCCGTCTCGTAGAACGAGTCCTTCTCCTGGAGCACCATGGCCACCCGCTCCAGGCTCGATCCGGTGTCGATGTTCCTCCTGGGCAGGTCACGGAGCACCGTCTCGTGTTGGTCGCATTCGTTCTGCATGAACACGAGGTTCCAGATCTCGAGGAAGCGCTCCTCGTCGACGGCCGGCCCGCCGTCGGGCCCGTACTTGGCTCCCCGGTCGACGTAGATCTCCGAGCAGGGCCCGCAGGGCCCGGCGGCATGGGTCGACCAGAAGTTGTCCTCCTTGCCGCGGCGCACGATCCGGTCCCGGGCCATCCCCGCCACGTCCGCCCACAGCTCGATGGCCTCGTCGTCGGTCTCGAACACGGTGACCCACAGGCGATCGTGGTCGATCCCGAACACCTCGGTGACCAGCTCGTGCCCCCATTCGATCGCTTCCTTCTTGAAGTAGTCGCCGAAGGAGAAGTTGCCGAGCATCTCGAAGAACGTGAGATGGCGTGCGGTGTGCCCCACCAGCTCGATGTCGGTGGTTCGAAACGCCTTCTGCGCCGAGGTGGCTCGGGGGTAGGGCGGCTCCTGGACGCCGAGGAAGTACGGGATGAACTGCACCATCCCGGCCGTCGTCAGCAGGAGCCCGGTCTCGGGCGGGGCGATCAGCGACGAGGAGGGGACGACACGGTGGCCCCGCTCCTCGAAGAAGCCCAGGAACGTGTTGCGGATGGTCTTCCCGTCCATCGGAGGCCTAGTCTACCGGCCGCCCCCAGTGGCCCCTGCTGCGTGATGTCCGCGTGGCCGGATGCGGCCACACCGGCGATCGGCCGGAAGAGATCGACCGCGGCCGGGACCAGGAGGAGGGCAGCCAGCACTCCCGCCGCGCCCCACCACACGATCAGCGATGGATGCCACAGGAACAGGGCGAGCAACCCCAAGCCGAAGATCACGGTCCGGCCCACCCGTCGACTGGCCAGCCGTTCGTGCAGGAGGAGCAGCGTGAGGCCCGGTCCCAGGTAGTAGACGTACGCGACGGGCTCGACGAAGATCCTGGCTCCCAGGCAGATCCCCAGGACGGCCAGGGTTCGCCGGATGTCGGCCCGGTCCTTGATGAGCAGGGCGAGGGCAAGGGCCAGGAGGAACAGCATGGACCGGGGTCCCGTTCCGACGACGTGGTGCGCGTGGGCGTTCACCCAAAGAGCGGCGTAGCCAAGGTGAGGGCTGGAGGCCGGTCGCAGCATCGCCCTGGCCGCGTCCTGCCCATCGAGAGCGAGGGCCGCCCCCACCAGCGTCCCGGGTACCGCCAGGGCGACGAACCCGGCACGGATCCGCCGACCCCTTGGTATCTGCACCAGGACGATCGGCAGAGCCAGGATCGCCCACTGCTTCGACGCGATGCCCAGGCCCAGGAGGAAGGCTGCCTGGAGAGAGTGGTTGCGGTTCAGGGCCCGAATGGACAGGAGAACGAACGCCAGCGCCAGGACATCCTCGTAGTGCCCGAACACCACATCCACGGGGACGAGACAGAGCGCGGCCGTCAGGGCCTGCAACAGGAGACGGCCTCGCCGCAGGCCCATCTCCGTGGCCAGCGCCCGTACCGCATACAGGAGTGGGAGCGAGCTGATGGAGACGGCGTATGTCACGTACAGAGGCCAGATCGACGGATGGGGCAGCACGAACGGATCGTTCTGGGTGAGCTTGAACGCCTCGCCCATCGCCGCCACCGGGCTGAGGAGGATGGGGAACAGGGGCGTGGCCACGAAGGCCCTGTTGGCCTCGTAGACGTAGCCGAGCGCCCCGTTCGCGACGTAGTGGCTTGCCGTGAGCGTCGGCCACGCGTCCCCCGGAGGCAACCACCGGTGCACGCCCCACTTCAGGGGCTCCAGCCACATCGACCAGGCGGCCGCCGCCCCGACAACGAGGACCGTCAACAGGATCGCGGCGCGCCAGGGATGGGGGTCGGCAGGCCCTCCGGTGGTATCCGGCGTCGTCTCCGCCGAGGGAGAGGCATCCGTCCTGGACGAATCGGTCGCCAGCATCTCGAGCAATCTCGGCGTTCGCCGGATCTGTCTTGAACGGCGCCAATCGACGTTCCCGATGCGCCCGGGTTCGCCCTCAGTCGTTCAGCCGAGCAGGTCGCGAGCCGTGCCCTCCCACAGCCCCTCGGACAGGCGGAGCGACTCCTGATCGACCCGCTCGTTGTCGCCGTGGAGCATGGCGGCGAACTCCGTGAAGGAGATCCGGTCGCTGAACAGCCCGTACCCGTAGGCGGTGGCGCCCACGCGACGGAAGAAGCGCGCGTCGGTGGCGGCCACGAGCATGAACGGGATCGTGCGCGCACCGGGGACCAGCCGTTCGGTCACCCGCGCCAGGCTGTCCCACAGCGGCGTGTCGACGGCCGACTCGCTCGCTTCGTCGTCGACGGTGGCGGCCACCTCCACCTGGTCGAACAGGTCGCCCAGGGCCTCTCGAAGCATCGCGGCCACGTCCTCGGCAGTCACCCCGGGGAGCGTTCGGATGTCCAGGTCCAGGTCCACCGCGTCCGGGATGACGTTGGTCTTGACCCCGGCACGCATCATCGTGGGAGCGAACGTGGTGTGGGTGCAGGCGTGGATCATCCGGGCCATGCCGGGGTCGGGAAGCGACTCGGCCAGGGCAACAACCCCGTCCGCGTCGAGCAAGGGACCCGAGAGCTCGTCCGGGAGCTCGGCTCCCTCGACGAACCCCCGCCACAGGTCGAGGATGCGGGTCTGGGGGCGGTACTCGTGGATGCGCCGGACGACCTCGGCCGCCTTCACCAGTGCGTTGTCGGTTCGGAACGGCATCGAACCGTGGCCGGGGGTCCCCTTCACCCGGATCCGGCGCCAGTACGCACCCTTCTCCCCCACCATGACGGGCAGCTTCGGCCCGCCCGACGAGGGGAGCGGCATCCGGAACCCCCCGGACTCGGTGATGACGAAGTCGGCCCGAACCGCGTCGGGCTCGTGCTCCACGAGCCAGCCCGCCCCGAGGGCCCCCATGGCTTCCTCGTCGGCCACCGCCAGGTAGACGAGCGTCCCGCGGGGCCGGAAGCCGTCCTCCGCCAGCCGCTTCACGGCCACGGCCATGGACGCGGTGAGGTTCAGCATGTCGATGGCGCCCCTTCCCCACACCATCCCGTCGACGAGCTCGGCCCCGAACGGGTCGCGCAGCCAGCCATCCGGATTGGCCGGCACGACGTCGGTGTGGCCCATCAGCATCAGGGTGGGCGCGTTCGGATCGGTGCCCTCGATGCGCGCCACCAGGCTGGCCCGGCCCTCAACGGCCTCGAACGTCTGCATGTCGATCCCGGACCCGTCGAGGTAGGACCGGAGGTCGTCCGCGTTCCGGCCCTCCTGTCCCGACTGCGGCGTCCCGTCGTTCACGCACGCGTTGCTGATCAGGACCTGGAGCAGCTCGGTGACCTCGCCGGTCGGATCGTCCACGGGTGCGTTCGTATCAGAACGAGGACGGCCCTGCCACCGGAGTCAGATCGCGCCGGCCGACCGAAGCGCGTCGACCTCTTCTCGAGTCAGGCCGGCCTCGGCCAGGAACGGGTCGGTGTGCTCGCCCAGGCCGGGCGCCGGCCGGTCGGCGGGCGGTCCGAGCTTGATCGCCGGGCCGGGGCCGACGGGCCGCCCCGCCTGCTGGGCGATCATGCCGCGGTGCCGGATCTGGGGATCGACGACGGCCTCGGACAGATCGTTCACCGGGCCCACGCACGCCGGAACGTCGGCGAACACGGCGAGCCATTCGTCGCGGCTGCGGGAGCCGAACAGCTCCTCGAGCCTCCGTCCCATCTCGGCCTGCTTCCCCGGCGGGCCGTACTGATCGTCGATCAGCTCGGGGCATCCCAGCGTCTGGCACAGGGCCCGCCAGAACTGGGGCTCGAGCGCGCCCACGGTCAGGTGGCGGCCGTCGCCCGCCCGGTACACGCGGTAGCAAGCCAGGTCGCCCGACAGCGCGCGGGGAGCATCCGGCTCGGCGAGATGGCTCCCCAGGTGGATCGAGAGCCACGACACCACCCCGTCCAGCATGGAGACGTCGACGAACCGGCCCCGCCCGGTGCGGTGCCGTTCGCTCAGCGCCGCCAGGATACCGACCGCCGCCATCATCGCCCCTCCCCCGAGATCCCCCACCTGGAGCCCGGGCTGCGCCGGCGGGCTCCCCGCCGGACCCGACAGCGACAGCGCTCCTCCGTACCCCATGTAGTTGATGTCGTGCCCGGCCCGGTCCCGGTACGGCCCGTCCTGCCCGTAGCCGGTGATGGCGCAGTACACCAGGCTGGGGTTGCTTTCGCCCAGCCGCTCGGGGCCCACCCCCAGGCGATCCATCACCCCGGGCCGGAAGCTCTCGAGCAACACGTCGGCGCGCCTGGCGAGCCTGGCCAGGAGCTCGGCGCCTTCCGTCGTCTTGAGGTTCAGGGTGATCGAACGCTTGCCCCTGTTGAGCGCCCGGTGCGCCGCGCTCACCCCGTCGACCAGCGGGGGGCTCCATCGGATGTAGTCGCCGCGGCCCGGCTCCTCGACCTTCACCACGTCCGCCCCGAGATCGGCCAGCAGGAGCGTGCAGTACCCGCCCGGCAGCAGCCGCGTGAGATCGAGGACCAGGACGCCGTCGAGGGGCCCGGGACCGGTCATTCCCCCAGCGTCGCGCGGATCTCCGCTTCCTTGTCGGCCGCGCCCGCCCGGAACTCGGCGACCGCTTCCTTCAGCAGGCGGCCCACATCGCCGGCCACGTCGAGGGCCTGCCGGCCGACGTTGGCCGGGGCCAGGCGCTGGGACTGTTGCCGGGCCCACCGGGTGGCCATGAGCCCGAGGGTAACGCCCGCACCCAACCCCACGGCCAGCCAGAACACCCGTCGCACCTCGTCAGTCCTCCCGCTTCCTCTTCCCGAGCTTGCGGGCGGCCCGGGCGATGCCCGCGCCGTAGGCGGCCACCTTGATCAGCGGGCTGGAGACGGCCGCCTCGACCACCGCGCTGATCCGCTCGGCGCTCTTCACGATGTTCCCGGCCGACTCGACCATGCCGTCGACCCGGTCGAGCTCCTTGTTGACTCCCGTGACGGTCCCGGTGACCTCCGACAGGAGGGGCACCGTCTCCTGCCGGATCCCGTCGATGAGCAGCTTCGTCGACTCGAGGACCCGGGTGACGCTCACGAACACGTAGATCAGGACGACCACCATCAGGGCCCAGGCGACCGCGGCGATGATCCCGGCGACGCCACCTATCGATGCGACCACCCTCACCCTCCTGTCGTCTCGATCATCCGCTAGGCGCCGAATCATACCCGGGTCAGGAGCCCTGGTCCCCGGGCGGCCCCTCCGATTCCTCGCCCATGCCCGACGGTTCGTAGTAGCGCCTGCCCTCGAACCGGACCGGGCGGTACTCCTGCTCCACCACGTGCCCAGGGTAGTCGTGAGGGTATCGGTAGCCCTTCCCGTACCCCATCTTCCGGAGCGCGGGATGGCCCGGCTCCTTCAGGTGCAGCGGCACCGGGTCGCCGGACAGGGCATCCTCCGTGGCCCTGCCCAGCGCGGCGATCACGCTGTTCGACTTCGGCGCCCGGGCCAGGTAGATGGCCGCCTCGGCCAGGTTGAGCCGGCATTCGGGCATGCCCACGTACTCGACCGCGTGGGCGGCCGCGGTGGCGATCACCAGCGCGCGGGGATCGGCCAGCCCGATGTCCTCACTGGCGTGCACCACCATCCGCCGGGCGATGTATCGCGGGTCCTCCCCCGCCTCGAGCATCCGGGCCAGCCAGAACAGCGCCGCGTCGGGATCGGACCCGCGGATGCTCTTGATGAACGCCGAGATCACGTCGTAGTGGGCGTCGCCCTGCCGGTCGTAGACCACCGCCTTCTTCTGCACGGCGTCTTCCGCCAGCCCCCGGTCCACCTCGGCCAGCCCCTGCGCCTGAGCCGCAAGGACCGACGCCTCCAGGCCGGTCAGGGCGATCCGGGCGTCGCCGGCGGCGATGGTGACCAGGTGCTCGAGCGCCTCGTCCGCGACCTTCACCTCGAGCCGACCGAGGCCGCGTTCGTTGTCCCCCAGAGCGCGCTCAAGGAGTTCGCGGACCTCCTCGGACGAGAGCGGCTCCAGGCGCAGGAGCAGGCAGCGGGACAGCAGCGGCGAGACCAGCGAGAAGTACGGGTTCTCGGTGGTGGCCCCGATCAGGGTGACGGTCCCCTCCTCCACCGCCGGAAGGAGCACGTCCTGCTGCGACTTGCTCCACCGGTGGACCTCGTCGATGAACAGCACCGTTGGGATGAGCGAGTCCTTCGCCCGCTCCATCACCTTTCGGGCATCCGCCACCCCCGAGGAGACGGCCGACAGCTGCACGATCTCGCCGCCCACTGCCTTGGCCAGGAGGTACGCCAGGGTGGTCTTCCCGCTCCCGGCCGGTCCCCACAGGATCAGCGACGGGAGCTTCCCTGACTCCGCCAGCACCGAGAGCGGCTTGCCCGGACCGAGCAGGTGGCGCTGCCCCGCGACCTGGTCGAAGGATCGGGGGCGCATCCGCGCGGCCAGCGGTGTCTCGGCCATCCGCGCCACGGTACCCGAACTCCTCGATCCCGGGGGGCCGCGGCGGACGCGGACGGGGCGGACGGCTCGGTTCGCTTCGCCGCTGAACCCTGGGCTTCCAGGGTGGGTGCCCTCCGAGCCGCCTAGAGTGCCCCTCACGGGGCGCTGCACCGCAGACCCGAGCAGGGCTCCCGTTCAAGCATGCTGGTTCGGCGAACCCGCGAACCGGGACGTCCGCCCGCCCGGATGCTAGACCTCGCCCGGGGGGCGATTCAAGTCCTTTCTCGGACGATCGAATCGCATGCCCAGGAGGCCGAGCTGGTCCGGCGAGGGCTCGCTGGGAGCGCCGGTCAGGAGCTCCGTCCCGGAGGCCGTCTTGGGGAAGGCGATCACGTCGCGAATGTTCTCCCGGCCCGCCAGCAACATCACCACCCGGTCGAGTCCGAAGGCGAAGCCGCCGTGGGGCGGCACGCCGTACCGGAACGCCTCCAGCATGTGCCCGAACTTCTCCTCGGCCTCTTCAGGAGAGATCCCGAGCTGGTCGAACACCCGACGCTGCAGGTCCGGGAGGTGAATCCGGATGCTACCGCTCCCGAGCTCGAATCCGTTCAACACGATGTCGTATGCCCGCGCCTTCGACGTTTCCGGATCGAGGTCGTCCGTGGCGGGCATGGTGAACGGGTGGTGGACCGAAACCCACTTCCCCTCCTCCTCGCTCCATTCGAACATCGGGAAGTCGGTGATCCACAGGAAGTCCCAACGGTCCTCGGGGACCAGGCCGAGCCTCGAGGCCATGAGACGGCGGAGCCCGTCGAGGGCCACGTTCACCCGATCCTCCCGGTCGGCCACCAGCAGCACCAGATCGCCGTCGGCGGCCCCGGTGGCGGAGGCCACGGCGCCGATCTCGTCCGGGGACAGGTGCGCGACCACCGGAGACCTGATCTCCGAGCCGACCACGGCGAGCCACACGAGGCCGGCCGCCCCCCGGGACTTCGCCTCGTTCACCAGCGCGTCCAGCTCCTTGCGCGGCCACGAGGCCGCTCCCGGCGCGGCGAACCCCTTCACCACGCCGCCGCCCTCCACCGCGCCGGCGAACGCCCGGAATCCGCTCCCCCTGAACGCCGCGGTTAGCTCGGCCAGCTCCATGCCGTATCGGGTGTCGGGCTTGTCGCTCCCGTACCGGCGCAGCGACTCATGGTAGGTCAACCGTGGGAACGGAACGGCGATCTCGACGCCCAGGATCTCCCGCCACACCCGGGCGAACATGCCCTCCAGGACCTCGTACACGTCCTCCTCGGTGGCGAACGACATCTCCAGGTCGAGCTGGGTGAACTCCCAGTGGCGGTCGGCCCGGAGGTCCTCGTCCCGGAAGCATCGGACCAGCTGGTAGTACCGGTCGATACCGGCGACCATCAGGAGCTGTTTGAACTGCTGCGGGGACTGGGGCAGGGCGTACACCCTCCCCCGCTGGAGCCGCGACGGCACCAGGAAGTCGCGGGCCCCCTCGGGCGTGCTCTTCGTGAGCATCGGCGTCTCGACGTCGACGAACCCCCGCTCATTGAAGTACCGGCGGATGGCGGAGAACACCCGGTGGCGCAGGCGCATGATCCTGGCCATCTCCGGCCGCCGCAGGTCGAGGTACCGGTAGGTGAGCCGGAGGACCTCGTCCACGTCGACCCGATCCTCCACCGGGAACGGGGGCGTGTCGCTCTCGGCGAGGACCTCGATGGTGCTCGCGGCCACCTCGACCTCTCCCGTCCCGAGGCTCGGGTTCGCCGTTCCTTCCGGCCGCCGGCGGACCTCCCCGACCACCCGGAGCACGGATTCGTTCTTCACCCCCGAAGCGACCCGGTGCGCCTCGGGCGCCTCCTCCGGATGGGCCACCACCTGCACCAGTCCCTCGCGGTCGCGCAGGTCGAGGAAAACCACCCCTCCGTGATCGCGGCGCCGGGCCACCCAGCCGGCCAGGACGACCTCTTGGCCAGCGTGCTCGGCCCGGAGCTCCCCGCACATGTGGGTCCTCCCACCGGGAAGCCCGGCGCTCACGTGCCGGCCTCCCCCGCCGTGGCCATCCACGCCGTCGCCTCCTCCAGCCCGAGCTCGCGCTGCTCACCGTCGGAGAGCCGGCGCAGGGTGACCGTCCCCGCGCCGACCTCGCGCTCGCCCACGATCACGGCGAACCGCGCGCCGGCCCGGTCCGCTGCCTTCATCTGGGCGCCCAGCGGCCGGTCGTCGAATCCGCCCGCCGCCGACGCGCCCGCCTCGCGCAATGCGCGCAGGACCTCCACCACGCGGGCCCGGCCGACCTCTCCGACGGAGACCACGAACGCCTCCAGCGGCGGTTCCTCTGGTGGGGCCACACCTTCGTCCTCCAGCGCGAGCCTGACCCGCTCCAGCCCCATCCCGAACCCCACCCCCGGCACGCGGGGGCCGCCGAGAGCTTCGGCCAGCCCGTCGTACCGTCCCCCGCCGAACAGCGCGGCCTGGGCCTGGGACAGCACCGAGCTCACGAACTCGAACGCCGTCCGCGTGTAGTAGTCCAGCCCTCGCACGAGCGTCGGCGCCAGCACCGGCGTGATCCCCTCGGACCTCAGTCCGGCCAGCACCGCGTCGAAGTGCTCGCGGCACGGCTCGCAGAGCCGGTCAACGATCTTCGGCGCCTCGGCCGACACGGCCCGGCAGGCGGGGTCCTTGCAGTCCAGCACCCGGAGCGGGTTCGCCTCGAAACGATCGCGGTGCTCGTCGGTGAGGCGTTCGCGGTTGGCCCGCAGGAACGCCAGGAGCTCCTCCCGATAGGCGGGGCGGCAGTTCTCGTCGCCGATGCTGTTGATCTGGACCTCGAACCTCGAGAGGCCGAGGTCGCGCAGGTAACGGTTCCCCACCGCGACGACCTCGACGTCCGCGCCGGGGTCGGCCGCCCCGAACACCTCGATCCCGAACTGGCGGTGCTCCCGGTACCGCCCGGCCTGGGGCCGGCTGTACCGGAACATCCGGGCCAGGTAGTACGCCTTGAACAGTGAGGGCTGCTCGTGCATCCGGGCCAGGAAGGCACGAAGCACCGGGGCCGTCCCCTCGGGCCGCAGCGTGAGCGAGCGCCCGCCCCGGTCCTCGAACGTGTAGGTCTCCTTGGTCACGACGTCGCTGGTCTCACCGGACGTCCGGTGGACCAAGTCCGTGCTCTCGAAGTCCGGCGTCTCGACGTATCGGTACCCGTACAGCCGGGCGGTGGCGGCGGCCCGGTCGTACAGCGCGCGCATGCGGCCGCCGTCGGGCGGCAACAGGTCGAGGGTGCCTTTCGGCGGAGCCAGGTCCATCCGCTACAGGGGCCGGAGGAACGGGTTGGTGGCCCGTTCGAGCCCCACCGTGGTCTCGGGCCCGTGGCCCGGGTAGGCGGCCATCGGATCCGGGAGGGCCAGGAACCGGCGAAGGCTCGCCTCCATCGCCTCGGACGACGAGTTCGGGAAGTCGGATCGTCCGATGGCGCCCCTGAACACGAGGTCGCCCGTGAAGACGAGGTCCCCCGCCGTGAAGCAGACGCTCCCCGGCGTGTGCCCCGGGGTGTGCAGCACCTCCAGGCTGAACCCGGCCACGTCGAGGACGTCGCCGTCGGAGAACGTGCGGACGTCGCCCGGCCGGCCCACCGCCTCGGTGACGAACCCGGCACCCCAGGCGCGAGGATCGGTCAGCGCGAGCTCGTCGTCCTTGTGGATGAACAGGGGAAGCTCGGTCCCGCACAGCGTTGCGGCCGACCCCACGTGGTCGTAGTGCCCGTGGGTGGCCAGCACCGCCACCGGCCGCTTCCCCGCCGCGCGCAGCAGCTCACGCACCCGGTCCGGGAAGAAGCCCGGGTCCACCACCAGGGCCTCCTCCCGCCCCTCGAGGGCCAGGAGCCAGCAGTTCGTATCGAACGGGTTGTCGGAGAACGCCTCGAGATACATCGCGGCAATGCTAACAGCGGTGCTGATCCGCCCGGCGCGTGCGAGTCAGGACACGTGGGGCGCCCATCGAAGAGGCGCGTCAGCCCGCCGTCGAACCAAAGAGATGCCGCAGGTCCTCCCGTTCGAGTGACCGCAGCACGACCTTCTCACCTCTCAACATCGGGCGATCCCCCTCGCTCGAGCACCAGGGTCACCGGGCCGTCGTTGACCAGCTCGACCTCCATGTGCTCCTGGAACGCTCCGCGACGCACCGGGACGCCCTCGGACTCCAACGCCAGGGAGAACCGTTCGATCCAGTCGCGGGCCTCCTCGGGAGGAGCGGCGTGGGCCCACGACGGGCGCCGGCCCTTCGACGCGTCGCCATACAGGGTGAACTGCGGCACCACCAAGATCTCCCCGCTCACCTCGTCGAGCGACCGGTTCATCCTGCCGTCGTGGTCCTCGAACACGCGGAGGCCGGCCACCTTCTGGGCCAGCCACTCGACGTCCTCCGCTCGCTCCCGCAGCCCCACTCCGACCAGGATCAGGAGCCCGGTCCCGATCTCGGCCACCGTTTCGCCTCCCACCCGGACGGCCGCCCGGGAAACCCTCTGGACGACGAGCCGCACGCCCTACCCGGGGACGAGGCGGTAGGCGTCGAACACGCCGTCGACCCGCTTGACCGCCGACAGGATGCTCGACAGGTGGGCCGCGTCGGCCAGCTCGAAGGTGAACCTGAGGTTGGCGATCCGGTCGCGCCCGGTATGGGTGGACGCGGCAAGGATGTTGACCCGCTGGTCGGCCAGGACGGTGGCCACGTCCCGCAGCAGCTTCTGGCGGTCGAGGGCCTCGACCTGGATCGAAACGGCGAACGACGTCGGCTTGCCCGCAGCCCACGAGACCTCGATGACCCGCTCCGCCTCCCGGGCCATCGCCCGCATGTTCGGGCACTCCACCCGGTGCACCGACACGCCCTGGCCCCGGGTGATGAACCCGGCGATCTGGTCGCCCGGCACCGGGGTGCAGCACCGGGCCAGCTTCACCCAGACGTCGCTCCTGCCCTGCACCACCACGGGCTGCGTGACCTGCCGTCCCAGCCGAACCGGTCGGGCCGGGGGCAGCTCCTCGGCCTCCTCCTCGACCTCCACGGATGCGAGCCGGGCCAGACGGGTGACGATGGACTCCGGCGAAACGTGGCCCTCGCCGATCGCCACGTACAGCGAGTCGAGCGCCGGGTACTTCAGCTCCGCCGCGACCTGCGACATCATCTGGTCCGACGACAGGCGGATGACCGGGAGCGACTGCCGCCGGAGGGCCCGCTGGAGCAGGTCGCGGCCCGTTTCCATGGCATCCTCGCGCCGCTCCCGCGAGAACCACTGCCGGATCTTGTTTCGCGCCCGAGGGGACTTCACGATCTGCAGCCAATCCCGCTTCGGCGCGGCGTCCTGCGCCTTCGAGGTCAGGATCTCCAGGGTGTCCCCCGTCTGGACCTTGTAGTCGAGCGGGACCAGCCTGCCCCCCACGCGGGCGCCCACGCAGCGGTGCCCGACGTCCGTGTGGATGGCGTACGCGAAGTCCAGGGGGGTCGAGCCCGCGGGAAGGTCGATCACGTCCCCCTTCGGGGTGAAGGCGAAGACCCGGCCCTCGTACAGGTCGATCTTCAGGCCCTCCATGAACTCCCGGGGGTCGGCGCTCTCCCGCTGCCACTCGAGCATCCGGCCCAGCCACGCCAGGTTCTCGGCCTGCTCGTCGGCGGCCTTCTTGCCGGCAGCCCCCTCCTTGTACCGCCAGTGCGCCGCGATCCCGTACTCGGCCGTGCGGTGCATCTGATGGGTCCGGATCTGCACCTCGAGGGGCCTGCCTCCCGGGCCGATCACGGTCGTATGCAGGGACTGATACATGTTGAACTTGGGCATGGCGATGAAGTCCTTGAACCGCCCGGGCACGGGCTTCCACAGCGAATGGAGGGCCCCGAGGGCCGCGTAGCAGTCGCGGATCGAGTCGACCAGGACCCGGAGGCCGACCAGGTCGTAGATCTCGTTGAACTCCTTGCCCCGCAGCACCATCTTCTCGTACACCGAGTACAGGTGCTTGGGCCGGCCCCGAACCTCGGCCTTGATCTTCAGCTCGCGAAACCTGGCGTGGAGCTGTTCGGTGACCAGTTCGATGTATTCCTGGCGCTCGCCCTCGCGCTTCTCCACGAGGCTCCGGATCTCCTCGAACCGCTTCGGGTGCAGGGCCTGGAACGAGAGGTCCTCCAGCTCCCACTTCAGCCGGTGCACGCCGAGACGGTTGGCGAGCGGGGAGTACAGCTCGAGCGTCTCGGTCGCCTTCTCGTGCTGCTTCTGTCGCGAGAACACCGACAGGGTCCGCATGTTGTGGAGCCGGTCGGCCAGCTTGATCAGGAGGACCCGGATGTCCCGGGCCATCGCGATCATCATCTTTCGGACGTTCTCGGCCTGCTCCTGCTCGCGAGAGCGGAACTTGATCCTGTCGAGCTTGGTCACGCCGTCGACCAGCGCGGCCACCTCTTCGCCGAACTCGCCCTCGATGTCCTCGATGGCGATCTCGGTGTCCTCGACGGTGTCGTGGAGCAGGGCGGCCTGGAGGGTGGTCAGGTCCATCCCCAGATCGGCCAGGATGCTGGCCACCGCCACCGGGTGCTCGACGAAGTCCTCGCCGGTCAGTCGCTTCTGCCCGTGGTGGGCCTGTTCGGCGAAGGCGAAAGCGTGCTGGAGGTCTCGGAGATCGGCCTTGGAGTTCCGGGCCCGGACCACCCGGGCCAGGGACTCGAACGAATCCGGAGCGGTTCCGTCGCCGTCACCCGACGGCCTGAACGGAAGACGGGAGAGAATCCCGCCACGGCGCTCCTGCTTGACGGCCTCCTGTTCCACCCCTCGTGCCTCGAATCCATTTAACCACGCGGGGTGGCCTGTTCCCCGGGCGGCCGGCAGGTCGCCGGAGCTCAACCTCGGTCGGAAGCCTCCGTTCCCCCCTTGGGAGGCACGTAGCCGGCCCCCGAAGGAGGCACCGGCTGGCGCTCCGTGCCCACGGCGCGCTCCTCCTCGGGTTGGTGGTCGTCGGCCGGGGCCGGTGTGGCGGTCTCGTCCTGGCTCGATTCATCGCCCTCCTTGGCCGCCTCGTCCCACGCCTTCGGTTCCTCATCGGGGCCGCTCAGGTCCTCGTGGCTGCTGTACGGTTTGCCCTCCGACTCGGCCATCATCCGGCCGAGTTCGTCGGCCTCCTCGTCGGTCAGCCCCTCACTGGACCGTTTCGCCTTGAGCTCCTCGAACCGTTGCTGATCCATGCTCACCTCCAAGGAACGCTGCTCGGAGCGATCCAGGAGGTTGTTCCCGTTCGACGATCGGGCTCAACCTCGGCCCGGGTGGGGCCGGTCGGACCCGAGGCCTGCTCCGAGCCAGGTGCGCTCGCGCTCCGCCCTCAGCTCCGCGGCCGACGACTCATCCGTCGGCTTCGATCCGGAGGTTCGGGAACGAATCGGCCCTGACCAGCTGGAGGACCTTGGCCACGGGCGGGCTGGGGGCGACCAACGTGAGCGTGCCCCCCGCGAGCCGGGTCGCGATGGAGATCAGCGCACGGATCCCGCTGCTGTCCACGAACGAAAGCTCCCGAAGGTCCAGCGCCACCGCGGCGTCCGGCTCCTCGATCCGGGGGACCACGGTCTCGACCAGCACGTCCGCCGTGGCAAGATCCAGGTCGCCCACGAGCCGCCACCTGAGCGAAGCCTCGTCCTCCTGGAGGATCTCGAGCGGCACCGGCCCCCTCCCCCTCCGCTCTCCCGGCCGCGGACCGGCGACCCCGGTCACCCGGGTGCCGTGTCCGCTGCCGCGGTCCATGCTTTGCACGCCGCGGTCTAGGACGGGAGTGTCCTAAGCAAACCTGGCCCTGTCAAGCGGCGCGACTCCTGGATTCGACAAGCCGCATACATCTGCATTAGTTTCGTCTGTGACAAATCGTCGTTTCGGATCAGGCCGGGAAGGGAGGATCGCTCTCCTCGGGGCATGGCGACAGGCCCGACGGCGCCCACCGCACCCGACCCTCGCGGGGTCGAGTTCGCACGCTGGCTGGCCGACTCGCTCGCTCGGAAGGGCCTGACCCAGACGGAGGCGGCGCCCCGGCTCGGGGTGAGCTTCCGAACCCTGAACCGGTGGATCCGCGGCCAGTCCGAACCCACGTTCAGCCATCTCCGAAGGATCTGCGAGGTCTTGGGCAGGCCGCCGGTGTGCTAGCCAGGGCCGAATGCTGGAATGCTCCGACCGGACGGCTGGACGGCGGCGTTCCCGCCTCAGTACGTCATCAGGCTGAAGAAGTCGTACCCCTCCACCGCCTTGCGCCCGTCGAGGAATGTCAGCTCGATCAGGCAGGCGATCCCGACGACCTTGCCTCCGAGCCGCTCCACCAGCCGCGCCGTGGCCCGGGCCGTCCCTCCGGTGGCCAGAACGTCGTCCACGATCAGGACCCGTTCGCCGGGGCGCACCGAGTCCTGATGGATCTCGAGGGTGGCCGTCCCGTACTCCAGCGCGTATTCCTCTCGCTCGGTGTCCCACGGCAGCTTGCCGCTCTTGCGAACCGGCACGAACCCGGCGCCGAAGTGATAGGCCACCGGCGACGCCAGGATGAACCCGCGCGCCTCGATCCCGACGACCTTGTCGATGTTTCCCCGGCCGTAGTGCACGACGATGAGGTCGATCACCGAGGAGAAGGCGTTCTCGTCGGCAAGGAGCGGGGTGATGTCCTTGAACACGATGCCCGGTTGCGGGAAGTCGGGCACGTCCCGGATCAGGGCCTTGAGCTCCTCGACCGTGTTGTTCACCGCGAAGTTCCCCCTTCCCCGGCGGCGCCCGTCAGCGACGGCGCCGTTTGGGCTTCCCCTGCGGCTTGCCCTTCTTCTTCTTCGTGGCTGTCCCGGCCGGCCGGGGACGCTGGCTCGACCCTTGGGTCCCGCCGGGTCGGCCCTGGCTCGGAGCGATCACGCCCGCCGGCTCCAGCTCGCGCTCCGCAGGAACGGCCCGCAGGCCCGGCCTGGCCGCTCTGGCCTGGGCCTTTGACCGGATCTGCTGATACCGGGGCTCGCGCTCCTTCAGGATGGACAGGACCGGCGCGGCCACGAAGATGGAGGAGTAGGTTCCCGAGGCCACCCCGATGAACAGGGCGAACGCGAAGTCCTTCAGGGTCTGGCCACCGAACAGCAGCAGGGCGCCGATCGGAAGGAGCACGACCAGGGAGGTGTTGACCGATCGCATGAAGGTCTGGTTCAGCGACATGTTCGCCACGCCGGTGTAGGTCTCCCGGGCCACCAGCGACACCGTCTCGGTGTTCTCCTTGATCTTGTCGAAAATGACCACGGTGTCGTACAGCGAATAACCCAGGATCGTCAGGATGGCGATGACGGTCTCCGGGGTGACCTCCCGGCCGACCAGGGCGTAGATGCCGGCGGTGATGATCATGTCGTGGCCCAGCGCCACCAACGCCCCGAGGGCCATCTTCGGCTCGAACCGCAGCGAGATGTACGCCGTCACCAGGACCAGGAACACGATCAGGGCGGTGACGGCCTTGCGAGAGATCGTGCCCCCCCACGTGGGACCCACGTCGGTCTCGTTGATGTCGTTGGCCGAGACGCCGGCCTCCTTCGCCAGCGCCAGCCGCAGCCGGTCGGCCTCGGGGGTGGTGGCCTGGGCCACGGGAGGCGGGGTGGGGCTCGCCGAAACGCTCGCGGACGCGCTGGGCGTGGGCGCCGCGGTGGCGGTAGGCGTGGGGGTCGGAGCGGCGCTTGCGCTGGCCGACGCCGACGGGTTCGCGGACGGCGTGGGGGAGCCGACCGCCGAGGGGCTTGGCGTGGTGGGCGCGGGAGCCAGGAGGCCCAGTTGGGTCAGGCTCTTGCTCCTGATGTTGACACAGCCCTGGGGGCACTGCCCCCCGGTCAGGATCTCGACCTTGGCCTCCTTGAGCCCGAACGTGTTCAGCACGCGCGTGTAGTCGCCGACCGTCGCTCCGCTCCGGTTCGGAAATTCCAGCAGGGCTCCACCCTTGAAGTCGATGGAGAAGTTCAGGCCGCGGGCGAACAGCCCCACCAGGGACAGGACGATGAACGTGCCCGACAGGGCAAACCACCACTTCCTCCGGCCGAGGAAGTCGATGTTCGGGATGTGGTGGCCCCGGAAGGTGGCGATGGCCTCGCGACCCCTCACCGCTCACCCCCAGCCACCGGAAGCGGGTCCGCCGCCACGCCGCTGCGCAGCCCGAACCCGCGCATCTCGGCGAGTTTCGCGTTCCGCGAGATCAGGAACACGGTGGGACGCTTGAAGAAGTACACCACGAACATGTCCAGGGCCGTGGACAACCCAAGGGTCAGGGCGAAACCCTTCACCGAGCCGATGGCCAGGATGTACAGGGCCGCCGCCGCGATGATCGTGACGGTGTCAGCGGCGACGATAGTGCGCCACGAGCGCTTGAACGCCGGCACCACCGCCGCCCGCAGCGACTTGCCGTGGCGGACCTCGTCCTTCAGCCGCTCGTAGAACACGATGTACGAGTCAGCGGTGATCCCGAGCGACACGATGATGCCGGCGACTCCGGCCAAGGTCAGCGCGTAGCCCGCCGTCCTCCCCAGCAGCGACACCAGTCCGATGGCCAGCACCGCCCAGATGGCCATGCCGAACCACGTGACCACGCCCAGCAACCGGTAGTAGAACCCGAGATACAGCATCAGCAGGATCAGCCCCACCACGCCGGCCAGGATCCCCTGGCGAAGCGACTCCTTCCCCAGGGTCGGGCTCACCGTGACCACCGTCTGCCGGGTCAGCTCGACCGGCAGGGCACCTGAGTTCAGCACCACGGCCAGGTTCTTCGCCTGCGACTCGGTGAAGCTGCCCGTGATCTCGCCCTGCCCACCGGTGATGGGGCCGTTCACCGAGGGGGCGGACTGGATCACTCCGTCCAACACGATGGCGAGTTGCTTGCCCGTTGTCTGTCCGGGCGGCGGAGCCAGCCTTGTCGTGACGTCGCCGAACCGCTGCGACCCATCCTTCGTCAGTGTGAACAGGACCCGCCATCCCGGCTGGGTGACCGTGGTCTGGGTGGCCGCCGCGCTCACGTACTGGGCGGTGGCGCTCTTCAGGTCCGCCCCCGTGATCTCCGCCTTTCCCAGCTTGTACTTCGAGTCGACCCCCTCGGTGAACTTGCCGTCGCCGTTGCTGTCCTGGTAGGTCACCACGTCGCCGCCCGTCAGGAACGCGCCGGTGGCCGGGTTGGTCGCCGTGAGGGCGGTCGTCTTATAGCTCGGGTCCGAAGGCGGGATCACCTGCAGGACCTCTCGCTCCTCGAGGCGAGCGGTGGTCCCGATGAGCGCCAGCACCTGGGCCACGCTCTGTGCCTTCGCCTTCGCCTGGGCGTCGGCCTGCCTCTTGTAGCAGGCGAGCACCTTGTCCGTGGAGGAGATGGCGCAGAACAGCTTTCCCCTCTGCTCCACCTTGCCCTGTCCGCCGAGGCCCGGCAGCGAGACCTGGATGTTGTTGCCCACCAGCGAGATCTCCGGCTCGGCCACTCCGAGGGCGTCGACCCGCTCGCGGATCCGCTCCAGGGCCTTCTCCATCACGGTGGGGTCGGTCCCGGGCGGCCCCGACAGGACCACCGAGACCCCTCCCACGAGGTCCAGCCCGAGGAGCGGGCGGACCCCGGTGACGAACCCTCCGATGGCGGCCAGGACGAGCGCCGCGACGAGGACGATGGACGCGGTGAGCCTGCCGGTTCCCTTCATCTCACTCCCTTTACAACAGGGTCGCTCCGTTGATGGTGAGCTTGAACCGGCAGTCCAGCCGTTCGGCCGCCCGGCGGCACATCACCATCCGCTGGAGGAAGATCTCGAAATACTCCATCACGTGGCTGATCTCCGTGTCGATCGTGAGCTCGAGCGTCACGGTTCGGGCAGACGAGTCTACCCGGAGAAACGACTGTTCGGCCCCGTAGTTCACCCGGTCGTGGATGTCGAAGTCGATCTCCGCCGACTTTCGAACCCGGCTCCGGTGGACGTCGGACTTGTCGGCCAGGATCACCGCGGCCGCGACGTGGCTGGCTCCCTCCCCGCCCTCCTCCTCGTGGTTCCCCACAGCACCCATGACCAGGGCGAGGTCGGCCATACGCATCCGGTCCTTCAGCACGTCGTAGGCGAGCATCGCGCCGATCTGTCCATGGTCCACCCTGGCCACCATGTTCCCGATGTCGTGGAGGTAGCCGGACAGGGCGCCCAGGTTGGCGGTGCGCTCGTCGAAGTCCAGCCGGGTGAGGACGTTGTACGCGATGCGAGCGGTCAGATTGGCGTGGCGGAAGCCGTGCTCGGTGAACCCGAGCCCCTCCATCACCCGATCGGCGCTGGAGATGAACGTCGAGATCTCGCCGTCCTGCTGGATCTCCTCCAGGCTGAGCAGCCCGGCTCGTTCGGCCTCTTCCTTCGGGGGCGGCTCCTCGGCGACGGCCCGCTGCCGCGCGTCCTGGCTCACGGCTGCCCGCCGGCCTCCTCTTCCTCTTCCTCGTGCCGCTCCTCCGGGGGCTCCTCATCCTCATACGTGACCTTCCGGGCGATGGCGGACCGAAGGAAGCGGACCTCCACGCCCTCGGAGATCTCGAGGATGACCTCGTCGTCCTCCAGCGTGCGGATGGTGCCGTACATGCCGCCGAGGGTCAGCACGTCGTCGCCCACGGCGAGGTCGCGCATCAGCTCCCGCTGCTGCCGGGTTCGCCGCTGCTGGGGCCGGATGAGCAGGAAGTAGAACACCGCCCCCATCAGGAGCAAGGTGAACAACAGGCCGGTCGAGGAGCTCCCGCTCGACGTCGAAGCAGCCAGGTGGGTGAACGATCCGAGCACGGTGACCTCCTCGAGGGGGCCGGTCCGATGGTCCGGTGCCCGGCCCTCGCAAAAAACGGCGGCCCTGCGGCCGCCGGGACACATCAACAGATGATGTTAGGCCCGTAGGGCTTGGGTTCGCAACAGAGGTCCATCGGTGGGCACCCGGGCTCAGAGCACGTCTCTGAGCCTCCCCAGGTCCATGTTCCCTCCGCTGATGACGCAGACGACTCGGGTCCCGGCTCTCAGGTCCAGGTGGCCGGCCAGGGCGGCGATGCCCGCAGCCCCAGAGGGCTCCGCGGCGAGCTTGGTCCGTTGGAAGACCAGCTTGAGCGCAGCCACGATCTCCTCGTCGGTGACGCGAACCACCCGGTCCACGAACCGCCGGACGTGCCGCAGCGTGTGCTCCCCGGCGAAGGGGGCCGCCAGCCCGTCGGCGACCGTCACCGGATGGCCGATGCTCACCGGCCGGCCCTCGGCCAGGCTTCGGCTCATGGCGTCGGCGGTGGCCGGTTCCACCCCGATGACCTGAACGTCCGGCCGCTGGAGCTTCACGGCCGCGGCGATCCCGCTGATCAGGCCGCCGCCCCCCACGGGCACCACGATCGCCTCGAAGTCCGGGGCGTCCTCCAGGATCTCCAAGCCGACCGTGCCCTGCCCCGCGATCACGTCCGGATCGTCGAAGGGGTGGACCAGCGTCGAACCCCGCGTCTGCTGGATCCTCACGCACTCCTCCATCAGGTCGCCGTCGGTGAGGACGACCTCGCCGCCGTAGGACCGCGTGGCCTCGATCTTCGATCTCAGGGCACCCGAGGGCATCACGATCGTGGCCTCGGCCCCGACGGCCCTCGCTCCATAGGCCAGCGCGGCCGCGTGGTTCCCCGCCGAGATCGACACCAGCCCATGGGCGAGGTCCGCGCTCCCAAGTTGAAGAAGCTTGTTGAAGACCCCGCGGGGCTTGAACGACCCGGTCTTCTGGAACAGCTCGGCCTTCACCGAGAGCTCGACTCCGAACAGCTCCCCCAGCGACGTCGCGGAAAGCAGCGGCGTGCGATGGACCCGCCCGGCGATCCGGTCGCGCGCGGCCTCGACGTCGGCGAGGTCGAGCAGTCCGTCGATCACCCGCGCCGGTCCGGACCGGTCAGAACAGCCCGTCGATCCCGGCCACAGACACCCCGAGGTGGACGTACGCGGCTTCGGTGGCCACACGGCCACGGGGGGTTCGCTTGATGAACCCGAGCTGCAGCAGATAGGGCTCGTAGACGCCCTCGACCGTCTCCATCTCCTCCCCCACCGCCGCGGCGAGGGTCGAGAGCCCGACCGGCCCGCCGCCGAACTTTCGCACCAGGGCCGAGAGGATCGACAGGTCGAGCTTGTCCAAGCCGCGCTGGTCCACCTCGAACAGCGCGAGGGCCAGGGAGGCGTTCTCGGCGGTGACCCTTCCATCGCTCCGGACCTGGGCGTAGTCGCGGACCCTGCGGAGCAGGCGGTTGGCGATGCGCGGCGTCCCCCGGGACCGGCGGGCGATCTCGGCCGCGCCCTCCGCCAGCACCTGGACCCCCAGGATGCCGGCCGACCGGTGGACCACCCGGGTCAGCTCCTCGTGCGAGTAGTAATCGAGCCGGGGCGAGAAACCGAACCGCTCGCGAAGCGGCAGCGTGATCAGGCCGGGCCGTGTGGTCGCCGCCACCAGCGTGAACCTCGGCAGGTCCAGCCGGATGCTCCGCGCCGACGGCCCCTTGCCGATCATGACGTCGAGCTTGAAGTCCTCCAGGGCCGGATACAGGATCTCCTCCACCGCACGAGGCATGCGATGGACCTCGTCGACGAACAGGACGTCGCCCTCCTCGAGGTTGGTGAGGATGGCGGCGAGGTCCCCGGCCCGCTCCAGCGCCGGCCCGGAGGTCGGACGGAAGCTCACACCGAGCTCGTTCGCCACGATCCCCCCGAGGGTGGTCTTCCCCAGCCCGGGTGGTCCAGACAGCAGCACGTGGTCGAGGGTCTCTCCCCGGCCCCGAGCCCCCTCCACCAGGAGCAGGAGCTGCTCCTTGATGTTCTCCTGCCCGATGAATTCGGCGAGCCAGCGAGGCCGGAGCGCGGCGTCGAACTCGCGCTCGTCCTCACGGACGTCCGCGGCCACTACCCGAACCAAGTCCTCGGCGCCGTCCGGTGGCGTCCTCCGGGTCGACACGTCTTCGTTCACCGGCCCACCGTGCGCAGCGCCTCGCGCAGCAGATCCTCGACCGGCCGGTCACCATTCGGAGCGAGGGTGGCCAGCGCGTCGCGGGCCTCCTGGGCCGAGAGGCCGAGCGCGAGGAGGGCCTCCCTGACCTCGGCCAGTGGCCCCGACACGGCCAGGTCTCCCCCCCCGCCGAGCCGGTCCTTGAGCTCGAGCAGGATCCGTCCGGCCACCTTCTTCCCCACCCCGGGAACCAGCGTCAGCGCCGCCGCGTCGCCGGTCGTCACCGCCCGCCGCAGAGCGTCGGGGGTCAGGATGGACAGGACCGCCAGGGCCATCTTCGGCCCTACCCCGGTCACCGTGATCAACGCGTCGAACAGGCTCCGTTCGTCCGGGGTGGCGAACCCGTACACGACCATCGCCTCGTCCCTGATCTGGAGCCTGGTGTACACCCGGCCCGACCGTCCCGGCTGCGGAACCTTCGACAGGGCCATCGCGAGCACCATGATCTCGTACCCCACGCCGCCCACCGACAGGACGACCCGGTCCCCACCCTTCTCGACCACCGTGCCCTCCAGGAACGCGATCATCGCGTACCACACGACCGTTGGGTCGCCCTCACCGCACCGCCTCCCTCGCCACCCGGCGGAGCCGCGACTGCTGCAGGTGACACACGGCCACGGCGACCGCGTCGGCCGCGTCCGGCTCGTCGGGGACGCCCCGCGTCGACAGGATGCGCACCAGGCCTCGCCGCACCTGCTCCTTGGTGGCGTTCCCCACCCCGGTCACGGCCATCTTCACCTCGAGCGGCGCGTATTCCTCCACCAGGATCCCGGCGTCCGCCGCCGCGAGCATGATGGCACCGGAGGCCCGGGCAACTTCCATCGCGCTCCCGATGTTGCGCCCCCACATGAGCCGCTCGAGGGCCATCACCCCCACCCCGTTGGCGAGGATGGCCTCCCGGACGGCGTGGTGGATGGCTCGCAGCCGCTGGGCCGCGGCCAGTCCGGCCGGCGTCCTCACCGTCGTCGACCAAGCCACGGCGGGCCTGCCATCCCCCCGGGTCACCGCCGCCAGTCCGATCGACGCCGTGCCCGGATCGACGCCCAGCACCACTTCCTCGAACATATGTTCAGGAGCCTACGCCGCGGTCCTCCGCTCCGCAATCACACGGCTGTCATTTAGGCCGGCGCGGTCCGCGATCAACCCGCCTCGGCCAGGATCTCCTCCGGGATGTCGAAGTTCGAGTGGACGGCCTGCACGTCCTCGAGGTCTTCGAGCGCCTCCACCAAACGAAGGACGGATTCGGCCTTCCCCCGGTCGACCGCCACGGCCGACTGCGGCAGCATCGTCAGCTCGGCGGAGACGACCGGCACGGCCGCCTCCTCCAGCGCCCTGCGAACGGCCACCAACGACTCGGGCGGCGTGACGATCTCCCACTGCTCCCCGGACGCCCGGAGATCCTCTGCTCCCGCGTCGAGCACGATCTCCATCAGCCCGTCCTCGTCGGGGGCCACCGACTGGTCGACCATGATGAACCCCCGCCGGTTGAACATCCACGCCACGCTTCCTGGGTCCCCGAGGTTGCCTCCGAGCCGGGAGAAGGTGTGGCGGACCTCCTGCCCGGTCCGGTTGCGATTGTCGGTCATGGCCTCGATCAGGATGGCCACACCGCCGGGCCCGTAGCCCTCGTACGTGACCTCTTCGAACCGGGCGGCGTCCGCCCCCGCCCCGGCTCCTCGCTTGATGGCTCGCTCGATGTTGTCGACCGGCACGGAGTAGTCCCTGGCCTTCTGCACTGCCGACGACAGTGTCATGTTGCCGTCGACGTTGCCCCCACCCTCCCGCGCCGCGACCTCGATGGCCCGCAGGAGCTTCGAGTACATCCGGCCCCGCTTCTCGTCGGTGACGGACTTCTTCCGCTTGATCTGGGCCCACTTGGAGTGTCCGGACATCTGGTCTCCTACAGCTCTAGGAGCAGCGCGTGCAACCGGCCGTCGCCCGCGATCTCCGGATGGAACGCCGCGGCTACGAGCTTCCCCTGCCGCACCACGACCGGGAGCCCCTCGTGCTCCGCGAGCACCTCGACGCCGGGGCCCAGCCTGGTGACCCGCGGAGCGCGGATGAACACGGCCCGAACGGGTCCCACGCCCTCCACGTCCACGTCGATTTCGAACGAATCGACCTGCCGGCCGTACGCGTTGCGTTCGACCCCGATGTCCATCACGCCGAGCAGCGGCTCCCCCCCTCCGACCTCTCGCGCCATCACGATCATCCCCGCGCACGTCCCGAGCATCGGCATCCCCTCGGCGGCGCGGCTGCGGATGGGCTCGACCAGGTCGTGCCGCCGGGCCAGCTTCGCGATGGTGGTCGACTCGCCGCCGGGGATGGCGAGGCATTCGACCGTTTCCAGCTGCTCCGGCGTGCGCACCTCGACCGGCGTGGCGCCGGACCGAGCGAACATCGCGGCATGCTCGCGGAAGTCACCCTGGAGAGCCAGAACGCCTGCCTTCATCCCGAAGGCCATGATAGCCCCGGGGTCTGGGCCGCAGCCGGGAGCGATCAGCCGATGCCCTACCAGCCGCGGGTCTGGAGCAGGTCGCCCTCAGGCATGCTGGCGACGTCCAGCCCGCGCATCGGCTCGCCCAGATTCCGGGAGACCTTCGCCAGGATCTCGGGGTCCTGGTAGTAGGTGGTGGCCTCGACGATGGCCCGGGCCCTCGTGGCCGGGTCCTCGGACTTGAAGATCCCGCTGCCCACGAAGTTGCCGTCGGCGCCGAGCTGCATCATGAGCGCCGCGTCGGCCGGGGTGGCGATCCCGCCGGCGGAGAAGTTCACGACGGGGAGCGCGCCGGTCGCCGCCACCTGCCGCACCAGCTCGAGTGGGGCCTGGAGGTCCTTGGCCGCCCGCTGGAGCTCGTCGTCCCGAAGGGCCGCGAGCTGTCGGATCTGCCCGGTGATCTTCCGCATGTGCCGGACGGCCTCCACCACGTCGCCCGTGCCGGCCTCGCCCTTGGTCCGGATCATGGCGGCGCCCTCGGCGATCCTCCTGAGTGCCTCCCCGAGATCGCGGGCGCCGCACACGAACGGCACCGTGAAATCCCACTTGTCGACGTGGTGCTCCTCGTCGGCGGGGGTCAGCACCTCGCTCTCGTCGACGTAGTCGACCCCCAGCGCCTGGAGGATCTGGGCCTCCACGAAGTGGCCGATCCGGCACTTCGCCATCACCGGGACCGACACGACCTCCATGATCTCGGCGATCTTGGTGGGGTCGGCCATGCGGGCCACCCCGCCCTCGGCCCGGATGTCGGCAGGCACCCGCTCCAGCGCCATGACGGCGACCGCGCCCGCGTCCTCGGCGATCTTCGCCTGCTCATCTCGGCCAGCCCGGTCTTGACCCGAAGCGTCCCGGTCTCGGTGTCCATGCGAACCTCCCGATCGATCCTCACCCGTGTGCCGCACGAGCCCGCGAGAGGCGCCGCGGTCCCGCTCTTTCCGCCCGAGACCAGTGTACTCGTGGGCTCCCGGCCCGGACCGACTCCCTGTCAGGAGGGCGTCACGGTGAGGTTCGAGGGGAACAGCTCGACCCACGTGTTCCCCGGATCGAGCTGGATCTGATGCCCGTGCTTGTCCAGGAACTTCGTGACGTCGTCGAGTGAGGGCCGGCTCCAGGTCCCCTCGATCATCCGGCCGTTGCGGAGCACGTACGCCTTCCCGGTGCCGGTGGCCACGACCTCCGGAGAGCGGACCCCGTTCACGTCGGTGATCCCGGTGAGGACGACCTTGACCACCTGGACCACCACGTTCTTCGCGTTCACCTGGGTGCCATCGGAGTAGGTGTGGGGCACGTCTCCGTGGAATCGCAGCCATGCCTTCTTCGACCGGTCCCACTTCCAGAACACGTCCGAGAAGCTCGAGAACGGAAGGTAGATCTGATGGATCTTCTGGCCCTTGGGCCGATCCGTCGAATACAGGAACACCGGCTGGGGCGCCACCGGCTCCCACCGGGCCGACCGGTACAGCTCCTGGGTGCTCGAGTACAGGTCATGCGGCGGAGACTTCGCCGGATCCCGGTGGTAGGCCTTGGGGGCCCGGTTGAAGTTGACGTCGATCAGCCCGGCCTTGCGGACCTTCGTCACCACCTGGGGCACACCGCCGGCGTAGGCGAACAATGGCTTCCCGTACTGGACCAGGATGTCGGGATCGGTCAGCCGCCCGCTGCGGATCGGCTCGATCTTGTCGGAGTCGGTGCACTGGTAGACGACGATGAACCTGGTGATGCCGGCCTCGACGGGCTCCTCGTAGATGATGTCGGCGTTCGAGAGCCCGGTCTGGGGCCGGACGGACGGGAGGTTCTCCACCTTCACCGCCAGCGCCGGCCGGTTGGGCACCGTGGGCGTCTTCGGATCGAGGCCGGTGAGCGGGCAGAGCTTCGGGGGTGGCGGCCTGGTGCCTCCGTGGCCGGCCTTCTCGTCGCCGTTGGCCAGCGGGCCCAGCCCGGACTTCCCCGCCGCCACCAGGACCCCGAACACGACCCCGGCCACGACCACGAGGCTGATCCCGATCGAGATCAGGCGACCGCGAGAGGTCCATGCCATGTGCCGGGAGCCTCCTCCTGGGGAAGGGCGAGCGGGTCGGGGGGCAGGGTTCGCCCGATGCTAACGGCCGGGTTGGCCCTCCACAACGACCCTTCGCAAAGAAGTCACATCTGCTCGAGGATGCGGATCCGCTCCTGGATCGGCGGGTGGGTCGAGAACAGGTTCTCCCACCAGTGGTTCTCCTCCCCGTGGACCCTGGAAGGCTGGTTCAGCCACAGGTGGCCGGTGGCATTGTTCGCCACCCGCATGGGCGTGGTGTCGGCGGCGATCTTCCGCAGCGCGCTGGCCAGCCCCGGCGGATAGCGGGTCAGCATGGCGCCCTGGGCGTCCGCCAGGTACTCCCGCCGCCGGGACATCGCGAGCTGGATGATGGGGGCGGCCACGATGGCGATGATGGCGAGCACCACGCCCAGGATGGCCAGGATGGCGAACCCCTCACCGCCGCCCTCTCGATCCCGGCCTCGTCCCCCGAACCCGCCGCCCCAGAACATCCATCGGAGCATGAACTCTGCCAGCAGGACCACGGTCCCCACCAGGGTGGCCACGATGGTCCCGACCAGGATGTCGTGGTCCCGGACATGGGACAGCTCGTGGGCGATGACCCCCTCCAGCTCCACCCGGTTCATCTCGTCCAGAAGCCCCTGGGTCACCGCGATGGACGCGTGCTCCGGATCGCGGCCGGTGGCGAAGGCGTTCGGGGCGCGCTCGGGCACCACGTACACGGCCGGCTTGGGGGTCCCGGCTCCCACGGCCAGCCCCTCGACGATGTTGTGGAGCCGGGGTTCCTCTTCGTGGCTCACCGCCCGGGCCCGAGACTGCCGCAGCACGATCCGGTCGCCGAAGCGATACGAATAGAAGGCCCGGGCCCCCGACAGGAGCAGGAACACGATCAGCCCGACGTAGCCGTTGCCGAACAGCAGGTAGCTGATCAGGAAGCCGATGCCCCCCGCGAACACCATTGAGCCGAGGATGAGGAGCACCGTCTTGCGCCGGTTCGCCGCGATCTGCTCGTACACCGGTCGGCGCGCTCCGCGGGGCCCGGCCTAGAACTGCACCGAAACGGGTCCCCGGGCCGGTTCCTCGATCTCGAAGAACTCCCGAGGCTCGAAGTGCCCCATGCCCGCCACGATCCTCGACGGGAAGCTCTGGACCAGCGTGTTCAGCTTGGCCACCTGGTCGTTGTAGAACTGGCGGGCGTAGGCGATCTTCGATTCCGTCCCGGTCAGCTCCTCCTGGAGGGCCAGGAAGTTCTGGCTGGCCTTGAGGTCGGGGTAGTTCTCGGCCACCGCCAGCAGCCGGTTCAGGCTCCGGGTGACCTGGTTCTCGGCCTCGGCCTGGGCCTGCACGCCGGCCGCGGATTGAGCCTGGGACCGAGCCTTCGCCACGTCCTCGAACAGCTCCCGTTCGTGCTCGGCGTAGCCCTTGACGCTCTCCACCAGGTTCGGGATGAGGTCGTAGCGCCGGCGGAGCTGGACGTCGATCTGCGACCAGGCGTTCTCCACCCGAACCCGCAGCCTGACCAGGCGGTTGTAGACGAGGACTCCGTACAGCAGGACCAGGGCGACGATCCCCAGGACGACCCAGAGGGCCAGCATGGGGCCATCTTACCAGCGGCGTTTGGAAGGCCCGGGCGCGCTTCGGCGCACGGCCGAGCGGTCAGGCCGGCAGCTTCGCCCGCATGGCGATGGCGTCACGGTAGGCGGCCTCGATCTCCCCGGTCACCGTCTCCCACCGGTACCGTTCGCTGCGGGCCCGCCCCGCTTCGCCGAGCCGACGGGCCAGGGCCGGATCATCGAGGACCCGGCGAACGGCGGCGGCCAGCGCCCCGGGGTC
>WNGE01001528.1_pt1 | contig 31528 bp, 30 predicted proteins | sample 5400651 | NCBI WGS metagenome assembly WNGE01 (sample SAMN13153370, study PRJNA577476) | soil metagenome | isolation source: 60 cm soil or saprolite under grassland replicate 2 | place: USA:California | collected 2016-06-15
GTTTGGCGACATTCTGGCCCGCGTTGCGAGTTAGCGTTATATGGAATCTGAGCAGAGAGTCAGAGAAAAAGACGAAGTGACGGAATCAACCGAACAGGTAGAGGACGAGGATAGATACGAGCTCGATACGGCTGCCGGCGACACAGGTGAAGAACTGAGCGCTGCTGACGAAGCCTCTCATGAGGCCGAAGATGACGTGGACTCCTTCCCTCATACTGTGCAGAGCGCGCCGGAAAGAATGGCGATTATCGAAGCGCTGATCTATGTTGCCGATGAACCCCTAAGCGCGAAGTCGATCGCGGAAGTGCTGAAAGAAGACATCGGGGTAATTGAAGAGGCCGTTTCCCGTTTGGCCAAAGAGTTTAACGAACGTGCCAGCGGCTTGCACCTGCGGGAGGTCGCGGGCGGCTGGCAGTTTTCTACGCGACCCGAGTATCACGAGCACGTCCGCGCTTTCTTGAAGTCGCGGCCCAGCGCCAAGCTGTCGCTAGCCTCTCTCGAGACACTGGCCGTGATCGCTTATAAACAACCAATCACTGTTCCCGAAATACTTGATATACGTGGCGTGCAGTCACCTTCGTCGATCAAAACCCTGCTTGACAAGAAGTTGATCGTTGCGAAAGGCCGGAAAGAGACTGTAGGCCGGCCAATGATGTACGGCACATCGAAGGAGTTTCTAATCCAGTTTGGTTTGAAAGACCTTTCTGAGTTGCCCAGCATCGAAGACTTTGAGGATTTGGCAGGCGGAGTAGTGTAGAGGGAGGAGGCAGGAGCAGACGGAAGGTGGCAGTACGAAAGGGTTAGTGCCAATAGTGTCCTGGAGACATGGAAGAGCGTTTACAAAAACTTATTGCGGCGGCCGGAATTGCTTCGCGAAGGCATGCCGAAGAGTTGATCACGGCGGGTAACGTGACAGTGAATGGCCAGGTTATCACCGAACTGGGCACTAAAGCGGATGCCAAAAAGGACCATATCAAAGTTCGTGGGAAGCTCATAAATCCACTGATTGAGAAACGAGCGAAGGTATACGTTCTGCTAAACAAACCGAGGGGCTATCTGTCGAGCGTTTCAGACCCTGAAAACCGTCCCTTAGTAACCGAACTCTTGCCGCCATCTCTTGGCCGACTGCATCCGGTTGGCCGCTTGGATTTTAATACTGAAGGTCTTTTGCTGCTGACGAATGATGGGGATTTTACTAACTTCATTACTGCTGCCCGTAATCGCGTGGAAAAAGTTTATGAAGCCAAGGTAAAAGGGTTGCCGCCAGAACCTGCCCTGGAGCGGATTAGACGCGGAGTGGTGCTCGATGACGGTACAAGAACTGCTCCCGCCAGAGTTACAAAAGTCGCCGAAACTGGATCTAACACCTGGTTTGAGGTGATTCTCCATCAAGGGCGCAATCAGCAGATTAGACGCATGTTCGATCTGATTGGCCATTCGGTAGTGAAGTTGCGGCGCGCGCGAATCGGTTTTCTTCAGGATGACAATCTGAGGACGGCAGAATGGCGACTGCTTACGCCTTATGAGGCTCGCCGCCTGACCACAGTTGATCGACCGAAAAAGCAAGATAAAGGGACACGCGCCCGTGTCGCGAGTCACGGTTCGACTCGTCGGTGAGGTAGAATGTTTTAGGGCCGGGTAAGCTGGTATCTATTTGTCAGGCAGGCATTCTTGTCTGTCATTAATTGACAGGCAAGGATGCCTTTGTTGCGTGAATAGCTGATCTTGTTGAGAACGTTATGGAATTTGAACTAAGCGAAGAACAGCAACAAATCAAGATGAGCGTCCGCGAATTTGCCGAGGCAGAGATCGCACCGCATGTCATGGAGTGGGACGAAGCGCAACATTTCCCAATTGAACTTAAGCCAAAACTGGCCGAACTTGGTTTGATGGGAGTTATTTTTCCAGAAGATTATGGCGGCGCTGGAATGGGTTACGTCGAATACGCCACCATTATCGAAGAGTTATCGCGTGTTGACGGCTCTGTCGGAATTTCGGTGGCGGCCCACAACTCACTGTGCTCGAACCATATATATGTATTTGGGACGGAAGAACAGAAACAGAAGTATCTCGTCCCGCTGGCGCGCGGAGAGCATCTGGGAGCCTGGGGTTTGACCGAGCCAAGCGCTGGGTCTGACGCCTCTGGCACGAAGTCGACTGCAGTACGGCAGGACGGCGGGTGGTTGGTCAATGGCTCAAAGAACTTCATAACCCACGCAATTCATGCGGACACTTGTGTTGCAGTCGCATTGACGGATCGTTCCAAGGGCAGCAAAGGCATCACCACCTTTATCTTTGAAAAAGGCATGAAGGGGTTCTCTCCCTCAAAGAAGGAGAATAAGTTGGGCCTGCGCGCGTCGGAAACCGCCAGCGTTGTTTTTGAGGATTGTTATGTTCCGGACGAGAACCGTTTGGGTAATGAAGGTGACGGGTTCATAAACGCAATGGAGATCCTCGACGGAGGGCGAATCTCAATCGCCGCGCTCGCTGTGGGCATAGCACAGGGCGCTTACGAATCTGCCCTGCGTTACGCAAAGGAGCGACAGCAGTTTGGCAAGCCGATATCTGAGTTCCAGGCAATCCAGTTCAAGCTCGCAAACATGGCCACTCAAATCGACGCCGCCAGGTTGCTGATGTATCGTGCGGCATGTTTGAAAGATCGGAAGAAGAGGGTAACGAAGGAAGCTTCGATGGCTAAGTTATTTGCTTCCGAAATGAGTGTGAATGTCTGTGAGGAAGCCATACAAATTCACGGCGGATACGGCTATACGAAAGACTACCCACCCGAGAAATACTGGCGCGATTCCAAACTGTGCACGATCGGCGAGGGCACGTCCGAAATTCAACGCATGATCATTGCGCGAGAGATACTACGGCAGGCTGGATGATCTCACTGACTTGTCTGAGCTTTACTGTGAAGGGAACCTGCGCTCTCAGCAGGCCGTTTTTGATTCTTGGCCTCCCAAACCTTATTGGATAATGGTTAGCTGATGAAATCATTAGCCGATAATGCTTCACTCGGCGAGCGAGTCGCGACCGGGGACACGCGCGCGGTGGCGCGTGCCATCTCGAAGGTTGAAGATGGTTCTCAGGATGCGGCGCAGCTAATGAAGGAACTCTTCCCATATACCGGGCAAGGCCTTGTGATTGGAATAACTGGTGCTCCGGGTGCCGGAAAGTCGACGCTGGTCGATAAACTCGCGCTTCTTTACCGAGGCCGTGAGGATCGCGTAGGTATTGTTGCGGTTGACCCTTCGAGTCCGTTCTCTGGCGGCGCCATTCTCGGCGATCGCATACGGATGCAAGCCCTCGGCCTCGATCGGGGAGTCTTTATTCGTTCGATGGCAACTCGCGGTAACCTTGGCGGCCTTGCTCGAGCCACAGTCGATGCGGTTTCAATACTCGACGCCGCCGGATATTCAAAAGTGATCGTCGAAACTGTCGGTGTGGGCCAGGATGAAGTCGAGATTGTCAAAGCCGCTGACGTCTGTGTAGTTGTGCTTGTACCGGGAATGGGCGACGATATTCAGGCAATCAAGGCCGGCATTATGGAGATAGGTGACATCTTTGTGATCAATAAGGCGGACCGGGAAGGCGTTTATGCCACTGAGAAAGAGTTGGAAGCATTACTATCGCTTGCCAGCCGCGAGAATGGCTGGGAGCCGCCAATCATCAAGACAATTGCCACCGAGAACAAGGGTGTCGTTGAGTTGGCAGCCGCTGTGCAGGGTTATCGTGACTTCCATTTTCAGACCGATCTGGGCAATAAGCGACGGCGGGCGATAGCCCGGTGGCGAATACTCGAGCTTTTGCGGGAAAAGCTGGTCTCGCGAACCCTGGCTTCTGATTCAGCATCTGAGAAACTCGACCGTCTGGCGGATGAGGTTGCCAGGCGACAGCGAGATCCTTATTCTGCAGTAGAAGAACTGATGAGTCAGAAGTCAGTGGTCAGTAGTCAGTAGTCAGTGGTTAATAGTCAGTGGTGAGTAGTCAGTGGTTAATAGTCAGTAGTCAGTGGTCTGTAAGTGCTTGAAGACAACTAACAACTGACTACGAACAATTGACAACTGACCAACGTACAAACATGAAAATCGACCACATCGGTATTGCAACACGCCACCTCGAGGAAGCGACTGCGATCTGGCGCGATGCTTTGGGCCTGGAGGTGGATTCGACGGAGAAGATCGCCGAGCAGGGGGTTCGCATCGCCCTGCTTCCGATAGGTGAAACGCATATTGAACTACTCGAGCCTTTGGGGCAGGACTCGCCCGTGGGTAAGTTTCTTGAGAAGCGTGGACCCGGCCTTCATCATATCGCCGTCCGGGTAAATGACATTCGCGGGGCGCTGGCACAACTGAAAAAAAAGGGCGCACGCTTAATTGATGAAACGCCGCGCATGGGAGCCGGCGGCTGTCTGGTAGCTTTTATTCATCCATCATCAGTTAATGGCGTGCTGCTGGAATTGGTGCAGCACCCCTAGGCTTTAGTTCTAATTAATCGAAAGGAAAGTATTTTGACATCAACAACAAAAGCTTGGATTGCGGCGGCCGTCGCAGTTGTTTTTTCAATCGGATTGATTACGTGGCAGGTTAAGGCCCGGCGCGCAGACGCTGTTAACCTGACAGGGGACGATATGGCCCTCGTCGCCGAAGACCAGCCACCTCAGTTTCGTACCCGTCTCGCTTCGGACGAAGCGGCCCGCAAAGATTTTGCAGAAAACCTTCGCAGCCTGCTCGCCGTGGCCGAAGAGGCACGCGTTAAGGGAGTTGCGAACAAGCCCGACATTAAACGACAGCTTGATCTAGTGCGAGCTGTGGTTATAGCTGAAAATTTCTTCAAGTCGCAGGGAGCCCCAGCCGGAGCGCCGAATGTTTCAGATCAGGAAGTAGAAGAGTTTTTCAAGCAGCCTGGTAACACCGAAAAGTTCGATCAATTCATAAACGACGCCAAGGCAAAGAATCCGCAATTGGCGAGTGGGCAGATACCGGACGAACAGATCAAGCAGGTGCGACGTCAACTAGGTCAGGTGCTGATCGGTGAGCGTAAGGGAATTGCAGCGGGCGTTAACAAACAGCGTGTTGTGGAATTGCAAATCATGCTTGAGCAGGCCCGCATACTTGCCCAAACGTACGCACAGGAGCAATTAGCTGAAAAGATGAAGGCAACTGATCAAGAGATTGATGCCTACGTGGGCCAGCATCCGGAGCTTGACCTAAAACACAACCGTGGTAAGGCAGAAGAAGTTTTGAAGCGGGTGCGTGCTGGTGAAGATTTTGCGAAGCTGGCGCAAGAGTTTTCAACCGATCCCGGAAGCAAAGTAAAAGGTGGTGACCTCGGATGGTTTGGGCACGGCCAGATGGTGCCGGAGTTCGAAAAGGCTGCATTTGCGCTGAAGCCCGGCGAGGTCAGCGACATCGTGGAAAGCAAATTTGGTTACCACATCATCAAACTCGAGGAACGTCGAGCGACGGACCAGGAAGGTAAACCCGCCGAGCAGGTGCATGCACGTCATATTTTGATTGGCGAAGGTGAACAGGCTGACAATCCATTTGGCGGCCCTCCCAAAAGCGGGCGCGATAAAGCGCGAGCGGCGGTAGAACAAGAGAAACAGAAGAAGGTCCTGGAGGAGATCGTAAAGCGCTCACATGTTGTAGTCGCGGATAACTTTCAGGTAAAGATGCCGGAGGCGCAACAGCAGCCCGCAATGCCTCCCGGATTTTCTCCCGATGAGCATCCTGCCGGCGAGGCGAATCCAGCAGAGCCAACCAAGGGGAAAGAGAAAGCGAAGCCCGCAGACTCCAAGCCGCACAAGAAATGAAGGCGTCGAGGCATTAAGAACTGGGTTTTTGTCGTCTCGTAGAGTCTCCGTGTCTCCGCGGTGATTAATGGGAGAAATCGTTTCACCACGGCGGCACGGAGTTTCACTGGAGATAGTCAGGTCAGTAGACGAGGCGAAATCGAAATGCAGTTTGGCGATTACCGCGTCGAAGTTGTTCCCGACACCGAATTTCGCCTGGATGGTGGGGCGATGTTTGGTGTCGTTCCGCGCAATCTATGGGCGAAAGTCTGCCAACCCGATGATCAGAACCGCATTCGCTTAAATACGAATTGCCTATTTCTCGACACAGGCGCTGAAAGAATACTGATCGAAACGGGCATGGGCGAGAAGTGGTCTGCCCGGCAGAACGTCATGTATGGCATTGCGCGGGAACGACAACTGGTGGATTCCTTGCGCTCGATCGCAGGTATTGAGCCTAAAGACGTCACAATAGTCATAAATACTCATTTGCACTTTGATCACGCCGGCGGAAACACAATGCTCTCGGAGGGCGGTAAACCTATGCCCACTTTTCCCCGTGCCAGGTATTTTGTTTCCAGGGCGGAGTTTGAGCATGCTGAGGACCCGACCGAGCGCGACCGGGCGAGCTACCTGCCGGAGAATTGGCGGCCGCTGAAAGAGAGTGGGCAATTAGAATTAAAGGAACCAAGCTACGAGGTTGTATCGGGTCTGCGCATGGAAACACACTCCGGTCACAACCGCACGATGCAGTGTTGGCGTTTGGAACGGGGCGGGCGAACGCTGTTTGGCTTTGCTGATCTGGTGCCCATGCGCGCGCACGTAAAGTTTCCCTGGATCATGGGATACGATCTCTTCCCAGTGGAGACGCTGGCGGCGAAGAAGCGACTACTGCCACAAGCGGCGCGCGAAGGCTGGCTTTGTCTGTTCTATCATGATCCCGACGAGCCTCTGTGCCGGCTGGTTGAGGCAGACGGTAAGCTCGCCCCGGTTAGCGTGAAGATATAGGTCATTCAAGAGAGGCTCGACACGGCGCGAGAGATGGGACGGCCTATTCCAGAACCAAAAGGACGACTGCTTTACGCATAGCTCATGACGACAGCGCAAATTGGTATCATCGGCGGCAGTGGCCTCTACCAGATGCCGGAACTTAAGGACGTCGAGGAAGTCAAAGTCGATACACCCTTCGGCAGTCCGTCCGATGCGTTCATTATCGGGACTTTGCAACAACAACGAGTCGCATTTCTTCCGCGACACGGCCGAGGACACCGCTTCACGCCCACAGAGGTGCCCTTTCGGGCAAACATTTATGGAATGAAGCTATTGGGTGTGGAGCGCATACTGTCGGCTTCCGCGGTGGGGTCGTTGCAAGAGCAGTACGCTCCTCTCGACATGGTGATACCTGATCAGTTTTTCGATCGCACCAGAGCCAGGGTTCGCGAATCGACCTTCTTCGGTGACGGCATCGTAGCGCATGTTTCATTTGCGCATCCTGTCTGTGGCGATTTAGGTAACGTGGTTCAGGAATCATGCGAAGCTGCGAACGTTAAGGTGCATCGAGGAGGAACGTATCTCTGCATGGAGGGGCCTGCGTTTTCCACGAAAGCCGAGTCAAAGGTATATCGCTCATGGGGCATGGACGTGATAGGCATGACCAATTTGCAGGAAGCAAAGCTCGCACGCGAAGCGGAAATCTGTTATGCGACGCTCGCTCTGGTCACCGACTACGATTGCTGGCATGCGGCCCACGACGCAGTAAGCGTCGACACTGTGATTGAGTATCTAAACAAGAATGTTCGCAATGCCCAGATCATAATGAAAGAGGCTGTCGGGCGACTTGGTCAGAGTCCGCGCGACTGCGATTGCGGGTCGGCACTGAAGCACGCAATCTTTACTGCGCCTGACCTCTGGCCGGCGGAGACCAGGAAGAGGCTCGCAGCAATCCTAAAAAAGTACGAGGCGTCGTGACCGGCAACAAAGTCTTACAGCAGTCTGCCACTACATCAAATCTGGCCTGGTGGTGCCCGGGGAAATTGTCGAAGATCAGTTGAGAGGTACGCTATGAGAAAGAGTAGTTTGCTAACAGTTCTCCTATTCGCGTTTATCTTTTACGCGCCAGCCGTTTACGCGCAAGGCGGAGCTAAAGCGGGTCAAGATCCATCTACCATCCGCGACCCTGATCTCGAAAAGGACTCGTTGCACAGTCTCGAAGTGGCGCGGCACTATTTTAAGTTGCGCAAAGCCTATGTCGCAGCGTTACAGCGTTGCGAGGAGATCATCGCCGGTAATCCACATTTTGCGAGTATTGATGAAGTTCTGTTTATGGCCGGTGAGAGTTCTCGTGCTTTGGCAGAGAACAAAGGCAAGCAGTCGTCATCTTTGTACGTGATTTTCGATGGCAATAATAAGCGAACTTTAAAACCGGAGGAGTTCCGGGACCTCGCACGCGAGTATCTGTCGCGACTGCTGAACGAGTACCCGCAAAGCAAGTTTCGTAGCCAGTCTGAAGAGGATTTGCGCGCTCTGGGTGGACCGCCTAAGCCAAAGACGGAAGGTGGTAAGCAGTAACGGCCCGTAGTAAACCGTATTGGCATTGAGAGGAGAGGCGAGAAACGCTGAGTATCCAGGAGTAGAAACGCTTCAAAGTCTTCCAGGGGGCGATATTACATGTCATTGTTAGTGGTTGGCTCGGTGGCGTTTGATGCCGTCGAAACGCCGTTTGGTAAGTGCGAAAAGATGCTGGGTGGTTCCACCTCGCATTTCTCGATCGCAGCGAGTTTTTACACCGATGTACGGATCGTCGGGGTCGTCGGTGGCGACTTCAGCGAGGCAGAGCAAAAGGTGTTTGATAGCCATAAGATTGACACGACTGATCTCGAACGGATTCCTGATGGTAAGACGTTCTTTTGGCGTGGACGTTACGATTACGACTTGAACGTTGCCCACACCCTCGACACGCAGCTGAATGTCTTTGCCGACTTCAAGCCCAAACTGTCCGACGAATCAAAAAAAGCGCGGCTCGTTTTTCTAGGCAACATCCAGCCTGATCTTCAGCGTGAAGTGCGCGAGCAAGTGCCGGACGCGGAACTGGTAGCCCTGGACACGATGAACCTCTGGATAGAAATTGCGCGAGAGTCGTTGCTGCGCACAATAAAAGCAGTTGATGTGGTGATCATCAACGACGCTGAGGTGCGGCAACTCACCAGTATCCCCAATCTTATTAAGGCGGCCAGAACTGTTCTTTCGTGGGGGCCGAAGGCGCTCATTGTCAAGCGTGGCGAATATGGCGCAGCCTTGTTTACGCCTGAGAATTACTTTGCGATCCCGGCGTATCCACTGGAATCCGTTTTTGATCCTACGGGAGCCGGCGACACTTTTGCGGGTGGTTTTATGGGTTACTTATCAAGCCAGGAGGCGCTAAATGAGGCTGCCATGAGACGCGCAATGATTTTCGGTTCGGTAATGGCTTCTTTTAATGTTGAGGAGTTTGGCACAGCACGAGTGCGACGTTTGACACACGAAGAGATTAATACACGGTTTCGGGCCTTCAAGCAGATGACCCATTTTGAAGAGATTCCGTTCATTCGAGTGGCGACCTGATGAGTGATGAGTGATGAGTAATGAGTGTCGGCCGAGGCCAGTAGATTCTTAGTGACAAGAGACCTCTAAGACTCTATCTTGTCACTGACTACTAATTACTGACTACTGACCACTGACCACTTATAACTTATCAGGGGGACCTTATGTTCTGTCCTGTTTGCGAGTCTGAGTACCAATCCGGCGTGAAGCGTTGTCCTGACGATAACTCAGAGCTTGTGCCGCGACTTGATTCGACTACCACCGTGCACGATCACAGTGAGGCACGCTTTGTGAAACTTCACAGTATGGGCTCGCCGGTCGAGGCCGAGATGGTTAACGATATCCTAAGGCAGAACGGAATCCGCTCTGTCGTGCAATCGGGCGGTGCAGATGCTCTTTCACCATTGCTCTCAAGCACTTCGCCGGGCGCTGTTATTCTGGTTGACGAACGCGATTTCGACCGTGCGTTGGAACTCTACAGCGCTTTCTTTGGGAGCGATACGACGCCTCTTACGGGAGCTGTAGAGGAGGATGAAGAAAACGGAGAACGGGAGAAGGGGTGAAGGGGCGACACGGATGGCGCCACCCAATCAGGTTTTCTCATCGGTTCTATCGATCTCCCTCGGCGTATTGGAATCTTGGCGGTTGATTAGGTAGTACCAAGTAGTGACAGCAGAATCATCAGAAGCAATCGTGGTTTTGATGAGCGCCGCTAATGGAGAAGAGGCGGCGCGGTTAGCAGACATGCTGGTGGGAGCTCACCTCGCTGCGTGCGTCCAGATCCTACCAGAGATGGAATCGGTTTACCGCTGGAAAGGCAAGATCGAACGCCAGGCCGAAATTCTTGTGATCGCCAAAACCGTGCGATCAAAGTTTACAGAAATGGAGCGTGAAGTACGGGCGTTGCACACCTACGAGACCCCTGAAATCATTGCATTGCCTATCACGGGCGGGTCAGAACCTTACCTTGAATGGCTCTTAACGAGTCTCGCTCCCCAGAGCTAAAAAATAATTTGCCATCATTTTGAGTCAGACGACATGTTTGCACTGCTTCACAAAGACCCGAGTGGAAGCCCCATTCTAACGCTCTTCCAGCACTCGGTATTCGTCTGAGATGCTCCTGTCTAACACGCGCAAGGAGCTTTGGCTATCGATGACAATCTGAACGACTTCCGCTGGTGAATCCGTTAGATGAAGTAGCTTCAGATCCTGCTCAGAGACCTTTCCTTCTTTCAGTGCGACATCGCTAATCCACGTCAAAAGTCCGTTCCAGTACTGCGAACCGAAGAGGACCACGGGGAAGTTGCGGATTTTGCGAGTTTGAATCAGAGTGAGCGCCTCAAAAAGTTCATCAAGAGTGCCAAAGCCACCCGGAAAAATGATGAAGCCCAGGCTGTATTTGACGAACATCATCTTGCGGACAAAGAAATAACGAAACTTCAGAGACCGCGTTAAATAAGGGTTGGCCCCTTGTTCGAATGGGAGCTCGATGTTGCAGCCGATTGAGAGTCCGCCCGCTTCAAATGCTCCGCGATTGGCTCCTTCCATGATACCGGGACCGCCTCCGGTGATGACGGCGAACCCCTTATTCGTAAGCAGCGCTGCTGTTTCTTGTGCGGCTTTGTAGTATGCGTCATCGGGTTTAGAGCGGGCTGAACCAAAAATTGAGATGCCCCGCGTGAGACTTGCAAGCTCATCAAAACCTTCCACAAACTCACCCATAATACGAAACACACGCCAGGTGTCCGTGTGAGTGAACTCATCGGTTCGCGGACTCTCAAGAAGTTGTTCATCCTGTGTGGTGTGCGCTTTACGTCGTTCTACTTCAAAGGGTTTATCCATCGCGCGTTCCTCAGATGCCCATGATGTTATAGCCGCAGTCCACGTAGATGACTTCGCCGGTGATTCCGGAAGACAGAGGACTACACAAAAAGAGCGCCGTATCGCCCACTTCGCGTGGCGCCACATTGCGTCGCAGGGGAGAGCGCTCTGCATGATGCTTCATCATCGTCGTAAAATCGGCAACGCCGCGGGCGGATAGAGTTTGAATCGGACCAGCACTGATGGCGTTGATGCGAATATTGCGCGGTCCAAGATCGTTAGCCAGGTAGCGGGTGCTCGCTTCCAGGGCCGCCTTGGCTACTCCCATAACATTGTAGCCGGCAACGACTTTTTCGGCGCCGTAATAAGTCATCGAAACTATACTACCGCCTTCTGTCATCAAAGGAACTGCCCCGCGGGCGAGCTGAGCAAGTGAGTACGAGCTAATTTCCAGCGCCGTAAGAAATGCCTCCCGGCTGGTGGCCAGATATTCGCCCTCGAGCGCTTCGCGCGGGGCGTAAGCGATGCTGTGAATAAGAAAGTCCAGTCGCCCAAACTCTTTGCCGATAAGCCGAAAGGCTTCATCAACCTCTTCCTGCTTCGTCACGTCGCAAGGAACAAGCAGCGAGTCGGGCATTGCGCCATTGGTGAGACCCTCAACATTCTCTTTTAGCCGGTCGCCCTGGTAAGCAAAAGCAAGACGTGCTCCTGCATTATGGAGGGATAGTGCGGTCGCCCAGGCAATTGATCGTTTGTTGGCTACACCAAAAAATATTCCGAGTTTGTCTTTTAGCATTGATACTGAAGTCCAAAGTCCAATGTCCAATGTCCAGTATCCAAGTCCAAGATCGAATTAGCGGAATTTGGACGTTGGACATTGGACGTTGGACATTGGACGGGTTACGCTGCAGCGCTTTCAGGCTTGTCCGTCATCAATTCCTTATACTCACCACTCTCGACCCACTTGAGAATCTCCGAGACGCGCCAGACCGGGAATGGATGGCTCAAACCGGAGGTGATCACGTCTGCCCAGAAACGATCGAGAGCCTTATCGTCGTAGTTTTTCTCGAAATCGCGAGCCTGGGCGAGAAACAGCTCATAATCCACTTTAGACGCAAACGTTCCGCCGGCTAGCTTCATCATGGTCCGGCCAATTACGTTTGCGTCTTGCGTGACAAGAAGCGCCGCGCGATCACACGAAAGTTCTGCGCGGCGTGCCCATGCCAGTAATGCCGTCCGCATGGTTACTGTCAGAATCTCCTTGACGATACCTGTTAATGGTGACGCGAGGACGGCTGTCTTCGCGAGGTATTCGATTAGGCGCGCCGCCGTTAGATTTAGCACATGCTCCGCGTGGATATGGCCTACTTCGTGGGCCACGACCGCGAGGACCTCTTCGTCAGTAAGACGTTCGATGAGCTGCGAATAAAGTACGATCACCGGTCGCTCAACTCCACCCGTGAAGGCGTTCGCTACCGGATTCTGTTGCACAAAAAGATCGGGCATGTCCACGCCGAGCGTGGTGCAGGCTATCTGCAGCTTCGCATAGAGGTCAGGACACTGGTGCGATGTAACTTTCACTGCGCTCGCGGTAAAGATTACTCGAATGGCAGATTCCCCTGTCACAACCAGAAGTCTCTTCAAGGCGGAATCAATTCCGGGAATGGCTTTCAATGCGGCAAGCGCTCGTCTGTCTGCAGGGTGGATGTATTGTTCCTTGTCCAGGTTGGCAAACTTCTTGTGTCGCTCTTCCGAAAGGGGAAGGCGACAGCGGCCGCAACGGGGCTCGCTGACGCCTGGCCTGGTTTGGTTACGCTGACCGCAGTAACGGCAGCGGACAAACTCTGTTGCTTCAAGGCCGGAATCTGAATTTGCCATGTTTACCTCAGCAGGACTCGTGACTGGTCTCAGTGAACGCAGTATCGTTCATGGGACGATCCTGTAGCAAGTTCCAAAGCTACATCTCTTGCCATCGTTACATCGAATAGTGACTTCAAGCGTGTAGGTGGCACTTCCGCGCGTGGGGAGACTGCTAATGTTTGAAGTGGCGAATGCCGGTGAAGACCATTGCAAGTCCATGTTCATCAGCGGCGGCAATAACCTCGGCATCGCGCAGGGAACCACCGGGCTGAATCACGGCAGTGATTCGATGCTTCGCAGCTTCGTCAATCCCATCGCGAAAGGGAAAAAAGGCATCCGACGCGAGTACCGAACCCTTGATGGGTAATTGGGCACGCATTGCTGCAAGCTTCACAGAATCAACGCGCGACATCTGCCCGGCACCCACTCCCACAGTCTGCCCGTCGCGAGCATAAACTATTGCATTTGACTTCGTGTGTTTGCAGACCGTCCAGGCGAACAGCAGCGCTCGAATCTCTTCGTCGGTTGGCTGGCGATTGCTAACGACTTTGAGATCTTCCCGCCCGAGCTTATCAGTGTCGCGCGTTTGCACCAGCATGCCCCCACTAATCTGTCTATACTCGAGTCCGCCAACAGTGTTCGGCACACCTGCACTTAAGATGCGCAAATTCTTTTTTGCGCGAAGAATCGTGAGGGCCTCAGCGTCATACTCCGGGGCGATTACGACCTCAGTGAATATTTCCGTCACCGCTTTTGCTGCTCGCCCATCAACTGGACGATTAAACGCGACGATTCCCCCGAATCCCGAGACGGGGTCAGTTGCGAGCGCTTTGCGATAAGCCTCTTCAGCATTTTCTCCCAGCCCCACACCCGCCGGGTTTGTGTGCTTGATAATCGCGCAGGATAGTTCGTCAAAATCGCACACGAGCTGCCAGGCAGCATCGGCATCGACGTAGTTGTTGAATGACATCTCCTTACCACTGAGCAGTTCGGCCTGGGCGACACCATTGGCCCCGCCGGTGAAGTAAAGCGCGGCCTGTTGATGTGGATTCTCGCCGTAACGCAAATTGGATTGCTTCTTACCTGACAGGATGATCGCGGCCGGCAAGGAGTTCTGCGCATTCGGGAGGACTTGAACCCCCGAGCTTCTGACAACCTCTGTCTCAGGAGATCCAGTCGAACTGACCCTCTCTCGTGTCACGGTAAAATGCTGACCCACGTCATCCAAGGCTGTATTCGAAGTCGCGTTCTCGCCCGGCGTGTGGACCGTTGAGGTCAGATAGTTGACGATGGCACGGTCGTACTTCGCCGTCTGGAGGAATCCGAGCCGAGCCAGGCGCGCTCGTGTAGAGAGCGAAAGAGAGCCCTCGTTTGCCTGCAACTCGTTTGCGACTTTCCGGTAGAGGGCGGGAGTAACGACGACGGCCACTTCGTGGAAGTTCTTGGCGGATGAGCGGACCATAGCCGGACCGCCAATGTCGATTTGTTCAATTGCTTCGCCGAGCTTTACTCCTTCGCGAACAACTGTTTGCTCGAACGGGTAGAGATTTACAACAACCATATCGATCGGCTCAATGCCTTGGTCATGCATTGCTTTCCGGTGCTCAGGATTATCACTCAGAGCAAGCAGCGCGCCGTGGATGCGGGGATGCAGTGTCTTGACGCGGCCATCCATCATTTCGGGGAAGCCGGTTATCTCAGAGACATCGCGTGCTTCAATTCCGGCATCCCGTAACACGCGGGCCGTACCGCCTGTGCTGACGATCTCTACATTGAAACGCTTCAACTCCCGCGCGAAATCGACGATTCCGGTTTTGTCCGAGACGCTGATCAGCGCCCGCCGTATGGGCCGCAATCCCAAATCTTCGTTTTCATTCATGATGGTTTTCGAAATTCTGAAGGACGAACCCGAGGCGAGCCTCCTAATTTGAGTTCTAACGCTTTGGCTATGGTAGTTGATCAAAGACGATCCACGAAATCTCACGAAATTACACCAACCTTGTTTAGTGTTGCTTAGTGTGAGTTCGTGGATCGTTGTTCTTGCCAAGTAAGACACCACCACGCAAGGTACTGTCTGCATGCAACTCAAACCAACTACTCTAGTTGGAAAGTTTAAGAGCGCTGCGCGGCTTGTTGACGAAAAACTTATGAGTGCGCGAATAGCCGAAGCCTCCCACAGCGTATTCGATGCCGTCCGGTAAAAGACTGAGCGAGAAGCGATGGTCGTGTCCGTCGTGCGCCGACTCGCTGAGATAGAAACCGATAAGATACTGGCTTCTTAGATCCTCTTCGATTGCTCGAAAGACAGGCGTCAGATCTATTTTCTGATCTGGCCTAAGCGCGGAATTGGCGTCTCCTATGAGGAAATACTTCCCTCCAGTTTTCTCGGCGAGCTCGCGAAAGCCCTTCGCTGGCGAACGCACGGCAAGTCGTCCTTCGCGAGGCTCAAAAAGAGGCAAATGAATCACGTAAAAAGAGACCCGTTTGTCCAGCGCCGCATCAATCACCGCACCGGGCTTAGCCTGACTAGCATTGTCGAGTCCGTCGCTAATCAGAATAACGATGTGACGCTCCGACCGCACGCGCGGAAGTTCGTCAAACATCTGGACCGCTTTTGCTGCTGCATCGAATATTGCTGTATGGCTATTAGCGCCTGCTGAAAAATTGAAGGCACTGCGCGCCGACTCCGACTCTCGGTCGAATGAGGCCGCTACCGAAGGCGCTTCCGCGAAACGCAGAACCGCGATGCTGGATCTGTCGCTGAATCGGCCGAACAATGCGAGCGCGGCCTCGCGTTGTTGCGAGATGATTTCTCGCAAGCTACCGGACTGGTCGAGCGCGAAAACGAGAGCTACTCGGTCGGCGCCGGGCGAGAAGTACATGCCGGTCGTAATCCGATCGTTGTCTCTTAATGATAAGTCGCTCTCCTTTAGACCCTGCACAGCTTGACCACGCTTGTTCCTTATGCGAATAGGAAATAGCAGCAGTTCAGTGTTGGTCTTTATGACCTCATCGTCGTTTGCGGACTGCTGCGCGATTAGCCTAACTGGCTGGATGGCGGTACTTGCGAGTAGAAAGAAAGCGATGAGGAGAAAAGGTCGGTCGAGCGAAAAGTAAACAAACTGCACTTGAACCTGGCAAGCTTCCGTTAAGTGTTCTGAGCGGGCATCAGAATGCCAAAACTAAACAAAAAAGCGCCCCAGGAGCAGAATGCTCAGGATAATCAAAACCGTGATGACGATGATCTTGACCAGGCTCACAGCGGATTCCTCAGTAGATAGTGACCAGTAGCCAGAAACAGGGGTCGATAGAAGCCGTATTCTACGGGCCTCCAGTCTTGGCTGTCAACGACCCTCAGAGTGAGCAGTAGTGGCTCAGTGTGAAAATCAGCCGCGGATTAACGCGAATGAACGCGAATCTGAAATGAAAGCAAAAACGGAGAAAATCATGTTTAGCAGGGAGATCAGAAAACCCATCACACGGATCTACTTTTTCTTACGTCCTTTCAGATGCCCGTTCATTCGCATTAATCCGCGGCTGATTTCGCTCTTTTCCCACCGCTTTCAGGGGCCAGATGTCGACGCTTAACTCTTCAGCGTGATGGAGCAATGGATTGCCGGTGGGCGTGGGGAGACCGTGCGATTCAATCATGCTCGAGCCGAAGGAAGAGAGTGAGGCTTTTTGCAGCGGCCAGGGCTCGTGATAAATGTGCGCGCGACAGATCTCGCCGTCGCGCTCGGAATAGAGGCAGTAGCGCTCGGTCAGGAAGAACTCGAGCGAGCCAGGCTGTGAATTGCTAATCCTTTCACCAGTTTTCCATGAGGCATGGAATTCTGTAGGCGGATCATCAGTGCGGTTCAAAGAGTAGTTGATAGTCTGTCCCTGCTGATCTAATTCTATCTCGGCGTTGAAATAAGGCAGAAAAAAGAAGGTGCGCGCGCCGAGCACGGCTGTTGCGCTGTTGCAATCAAGCGAAAAGAACCATACGCCCGGCACACGATCCAGGTGGACGTAAGTCCGTACATTCAACTCATGCATAGAACTCAGACCGGGAATTGGAGGAATGAAGGGAGGCAATGCGCGAATGTCCCACATGGTGAAGGGCACTATCGCAATCCACGCGGAGCCATCGAAAGTATCAATCTCCAGGGAGGCGGGAATCAGCGGGCGCAACAGCTCTTCCTCGATGGGCCAATGGATGAAGAGAAGCTTGCCCCACTTTTGGTGAATGAGTGGCTGACCTTCTGGCCGCTGGCGCACGGTTAGGCGCTCAATGTCCGTCAATTGGGTATTCTTCATCGTACTCCAAACCACTTGGGGTACTTCCGCCTTCCTTGCGGAAAGCCTCCAGAGGCACTCTGCTGAAAACAAATTCAGCGCGGTGCAGATGCTAATCTCAGTTTCAAAAAGCTCCTCTTTCTTCAGTTCGAGGACGATCCACTAAGCAACACGAAATAACCCTAAGTCATTTCGTGGTTTTAGTGCGATTTCGTGGATCGTTCGCTTGTCCTCAGAGTGGTTCAAGTAGGACACCTTGCTACTTAAGGTGCTTATCAAACCAGTCAAGCACAGTGTGATACCAGAATTGTGAGTTTTGGGGCTTGAGAATCCAGTGACCTTCATCGGGAAACAAGACCAGTTTTGATTCCACTCCCTTACGCTGCAGTGCGGTGAAGAGCTGCAGACTTTCCGTGTAAGGCACTCGGTAATCAAGCTCACCGGCCGTCACCAGGGTTGGCGTGTTGAAGTTCTGAACAAACATGTGTGGCGACCAGCGCTGATACATTGCCGGGTTAGACCAGGGAGTGCCTTTGAATTCCCACTCGACAAACCACAGTTCTTCAGTAGCGCCATACATGCTTGTGAGGTTGTAAACACCGGCATGGGAGACCAGGGCTTTGAAACGGAACCGCGGGTCGTTGTTATGGCCGAGAATCCAATCGACCATATAGCCACCGTAAGAGCCGCCCGCGCCGCCAATCCTCTCTTTGTCAATAAAGCTGTTCCGACGAACAACTTCCGCCACGCCGTTCTTCAGATCGACGAAAGCTTTGCCTCCCCAGTCAGTACTGATCTCATTAACGAACTGCTGGCCATAGCTCAATGAGCCGCGGGGGTTTGGCATAAAGACCACGTATCCGGTCGCAGTAAAAACTTGCGGGTTCCAGCGGTAACTCCAGCTATTGTTCCAGGCGCTCTGCGGTCCGCCGTGGATTAGAACTACCAGAGGATATTTTCTACTCGAATCGAAGTTCGCGGGTTTGAGCATGAAGCCATGTATTTTCTTACCTAATGCGCCGGTCCATTCCAACTCGTCCGCCTCTTTGAGATTAGCGCGCGACATTAGTTCAGAATTTGCTCTCGTTAGAGCGACCAGGCCGCCGCCGCCTTCAGAAGCGCGGTAAAGTTCCGGAGGTGAAGCCAGCGAACTGTTCGCAAAGACAAGGGAATTTCCATCGGGCGTGATCTGCAGGTTAGTCGCAAAAACGCTATCTACGATCTTCTTTGGCACACCACCAACCAGCGCCACTTTAAAGATGGGGTGACGCCCACGCTCCGTCGCAATGAAGTAGATCGAATTACCGTCGGGCGCCAGGGCGGCTTCGTCGACGTTTTGATCGAAGCCCCGGAGTAGTTCCGTGCTTAAGCCGGTAACGCGGTTGTAGCTCATGAGACGCCAGCGGTCCGCTTCAAATCCTTCGGTAGCCTGAGATCGGTAGATGATTGACCTGCCGTCGCGCGTGTACACAGGGGCCACGTCATAACCCTTGTTTCGCGCAGTTATGTTTTTCACGTTTATTGATGCGCCCCCACTTAGCGGAGCAATGTAAATATCGCTATTCGTCGAGATTGCCTCCACTTTGTCAGGATTGCGAAGGAAGGCAATCTCTTTTCCGTCGGGTGAAAAGGCATAGTCAACCCCGGTAGCGGCGGCATAAGGAGGAGAGTCGAAATCGCCTGGTGTCAGATCGCGGACTTCGCCGCCTTTGGCGGCCACGACGAGAACGTGGCTGCGCTTAATGTCTCGCCACTCAACCCAATGTCGGAAGAGCAGACGATCGGTAGTGTGAGCTTTGACTTTGCTCTTCTCCGCCGCTTCTTCTTTTCGTTTATTGCAATCGTCGTCTTTGCAATCCGGATAAACGTCTGAGGCGAACGCCAGCCATTTCCCGTCGGGTGACCAGATGGGCCCTGCGGCGCTGGTTGCAATTTTGGTTACTTGTTGCTTGTCACTGCCGTCATCGTCCATTACCCAAATCTGACTGCCAGTTACGTATGCGATCTTTTTGCCGTCTGGAGACCAGCGTGGTGCAGTTGCCGAGCGGTCGCCGGTCGTGAGCGCCTTCATCTCGCCGCCGCCAATAGGTATCACGTAGATTTGTGTGACTACCCGGTTCGCATCGAAATTTACGTCGCCAATCGTGAAAACCACGCGCTTGCCATCCGGCGAAACCTGCGGGTCGCTTACGCGGCGCACCTTCATCAGTTCCTCGATGGTGAACCGGCGGGCGTCCTGCGCTGCAACCAAATGCACGAGCCCGAATACAAGAACAGAAATCGTGATGACGAAACGCTTCATGGATTTCCTCTCTAATCAGTTAAGAAGTTTTTGTGGGAAAGCATCAATATTATTGCATTAAACGATAATGCGCGCACTATTTGGCGCGTCATCGTAATTCACTATTACCAGCAGTCTCGGACCAGAAACGAGTAGAATAGAGTTCGATGACCCGCCGAATCATTGTTGCCCTGCTAAGATTCGCGATGCGCATCTATTTTCGACGTGTTGAGGTTGCCGGGCTCGATAACGTGCCACGTAAAAGTCCCGTGATCTTTGTTCTCAATCATCCTAACGCTTTAGTTGATCCGGCATTTCTGCTCTGTCTGGCACCGCGGCGTGTATCATTTCTGGCAAAGGCTCCGCTATTCAAGATCCCACTGCTTGGTCTTCTGGTCCGTGGGCTGGATTCGCTTCCCGTCTATCGACGCCAGGACGAAGGCGAAGATGTTTCTAAGAATCGCGAGACATTTGAGTTCGCCCGAAAACTATTAGCGAACGGCGGAACCATAGGCATCTGCCCTGAAGGTGTTTCGCACGATGAGCCGAGGTTGCGCCCGATCAAAACCGGAGCTGCACGCATCGCCCTCGGCGCAGTCTCAACAGGGGAAGTCCTCGACCTCAGCATTGTTCCTGCTGGTCTTTACTACACATCAAAGACAACCTTTCGCAGTTCGGTGCTGCTTTACTTCGGGAAGCCATTTCTCGTGCCGCCGATTGAATTAGAGCCAGGCGGAAATCCGCCGCGCGCCGCGGTACGCGCACTCTCAGACCAGATCGAGGGGGCGCTCCGCGAAGTAATACTCGAGGCCGAACATGAAGAGGCGCTGCACACAATCACTCGCGCCGAGAGAATCTTTTCCTCTGAGGGAGCAGACGAGGAGCAGGACAGTCTGGCCGAAGAGCTGCAACTCCAACAGCGTTTTATCAAAGCTTACAAAATTCTGCGAGAATGCGCGCCCGATCGGCTGGCGAGACTCGAAGTGCGAATGACTCGCTTTGAAGAAGAGTTGAAACAAGCAGGAATGGACACGCATGATCTTTCGGCACCGACTTCCACGCTGGATGTTTTTACCCACCTGATCACTCGCTGTCTTCTCTTTCTGCTACTCCTGCTGCCGGCCCTGGTCGGCGCAGTGGTCCACTATCCGGCGTATCGACTGGGAGGCTATCTGGCAACCAGGTTCTACCGGGACTCCGATGACGTGATCTCCACAATCAAACTCATCTCTGCAATGCTGCTCTTTCCTTCGACGTGGTTGGTTGTGGGAGCCGTGACTTACGCATTTGCAAGTTGGGAGCTTTCTCTGTTTTCGCTGCTGATTGTACCCGCAACGGGATACGTGGCGATTCGCTTTTCGGAGGAGCTTGACAGTTTTCTGGGCGGAATGCGCGCACTAGCGTTCTTCCTGAGGAAAAGAAGGTTTTTTGTGCGGTTGATGGCTGAGCGCAATGCCATTCGCAATGAAATTCTGGCGCTCGGTAACGAAGTCGCAATTGCTACAAAATGAACTTATCGAGCACGAATTTATCCTGGGGGAGGGAATGGAGGGAGCCCTTGTTAAAGGTTCGGCCTGTGACCAAGTTACTTCTTCCGTGATTTGGCTCCTGCCATGCTTTTCGAGCCGACTTTCTTTTTTGAACCTGCTGACCTAACGGTTTTTCCTTTGCGGCCTTCACTCTGAATCTTACCCGCGCGCATCAGATTTTCGTAGCTTCCTCGCACCACGTTGCGCGCGACTTTAACCTGGTTTGCAAGATCACGCTCACTTGGCAGATAGCTGCCAACCGTATAAACCCCTGACTCGATTAACCCCATGAGCTGGTCAGTGATCTGCTTTGTCATCGACTCCGGTCGCTTGCGATTGACACGTATAGTTGTTTTCACGCGACTAACCTCCTGACTCTCTCAATTGTTACTGACTTGATGAACAGGAATCTTATTCGTCGAGGAAAGAAGTGTCAACAGAATCACTGGTCCACAAAGCCAAAGTCGAAATGTCCAAAGATCAAAGTCCAATGTCCAAAGTCCAATGTCCAAAGACTATTTTTCCAGTGCTCCATGCTTGCGCAGTATCTCGATAGTTCGCTCGATTGGTAGCGCGGCAACAGTATGGCCGCGACCCGTGGTTGTCGTCGCCCGGAATAATGAATTGTAAATGGCCTCCTCGGTGGCCTCAATCACCGCGAGGAACAGAGGAGACATTGCATCATTAGGTAATAACAATTGTGGCCGTGGTGCGTTTCTATCCGCAGTGCCGGCGGCCATATGTATCCGCACCTCAGTAGCGGTGGAGAAAGCAATCGCATAGTCACCGCTGCCATTGGTCGCCGCTGCCCCGGTTCTTGCTAATCCGAGCATCGCTCGCGTGGCCATACGCCGAAGGTTGCGAGAATCGATCGGCGCGTCCGTAGCAATGACTATGATGATCGAACCGTCCGCATTGTTCGGATCTAGCCGGCGCCCGTCAGTGGACGATGAGCCCCTGCGCTTTTTGGGCTCAGACGTGCTGTTGGTTTCGTCTTTTAGATAGTATTGATCCAGTTCTCGGCCCACTGGCGCACCGTTAATTGTCAGAATGCCGCCGAAATTGGTTTGCACCAAAACCCCCACCGTAAAACTTCCCAACCGCGAAGGAAGCTTGCGCGACGAAGTACCGATGCCACCCTTGAATCCGAAGGCCACAGTGCCTGTCCCCGCGCCGATCGATCCTTCCTCGACGGAGCCACCCTTCGCTACCTTGATCGCCGCCAGAACATCCTCGCGGCTGACGTGCCGTCCTCTGATATCGTTGAGATAGCCATCATTGGTTTCAGCAACTATGGGATTGACTGACTGAACATCTTCATTGCCACTCAGTGCCAACACGTAGTCGAGCAGGGCATCCGCGACCCGAGGCACGCTTAGTGTGGAGGTGAGTAGGATTGGCGTCTCGATCTCGCCCAACTCGTTAACCTGTGTTGAGCCCATTATTTTGCCGAAGCCGTTGCCGACGAAGATGGCGCCGGGAACCTTCTCGCGGAACAGATTTCCCGGGTGAGGCAATATCGCAGTCACTCCAGTGCGAACATTTTCTCCGCGAATGACCGTGGCATGGCCCACCGCGACACCCGCGACGTCCGTTATTGCGTTGAGTGGGCCAGGGGGAAGAATCCCTACCTTGACGCCGAGTTCACGTGTGCGTGGGCGTTGCATGTTTTGGGGAACTAACGAATTGGCTGACGTAGGAATTTCGGATCCGGGATCTGAAATTTGAGATCTTAGATTCAATGACGAGGTTGTTAAGCTTGCGATAAGAACTACTCCCGCGGTTCTCAGCGGACGTCCTTTTAAGCCTCGAGGTACCTTCATTGAATCCTACCCCAGGCACTCGTCTTCCAGTTGTCGATTACCTCGCTTCCCAGAATCCAGGGTGGCAGCGGCATTAGCAGCTTTTCAGAAAGCGAACATACGTAGGGTTCATACATCAACCGCAATTGAGCCAGTTTCTGTTCCGCCTCCGCACCATCGCGAAGCCCCGCTCCATTCTTCTTCAGGGCCTCTCGCAGCCTCTCAAGATCGCCCGGTAAGAGCCGCGTTTCGCAAGATTGACGCGCGATGGGTGACGTCCCAAAAACCTGCGCGATATCCACTACTGCGTGTCGGGCCATTGCAAATGTCAACTTCGCCTGCCAGGCCGTAGCGCCGTCTACTCCGACAATTACGAGCGCGCAGGTGTCGAGCACGGTGGTCAGTGCAGCAAGCCACGATTGGTTATCGTGCTGCGAGCGGAAGTAGCAGAGCACCGGATACGACAGGTGACTCTCGAGCAGTTCAGCTGACCATCGCTCCCACTCATGCAAGAGTTGGCTCAGATCGTCCATGTTTCCGCTTTCCCCGTGACGCCGCAACATCTCCGCGGCACTGGAAGGCGAACCCGCGCGCGCATCGAGAAGCGAGATGTTAACTTCGCGTCGCGAGAACGATTGATAGAGAACAGGGAGGTAGCCGATTACAATTGCCAGCAAGCCAAATCCATTTGCCGCTTCAATCACGGCAAGCGCGCGACCCATTTGCAGCGTCGGCGCAATATCACCATAACCCAGCGTACAGAAGGTGACACCGCTCAGGTAGAGGTATGTTCCGAAAGGTGGGTTCGCATCTGAGATGTTAAGCTTTGCATTGGTTGCCCACTGCAAGATCGCATAGCCAATGATGAGGCCCGTTGCCCAGAGAGTGAGCAGCATCAGCAGCGACAACGGTCCAAACAGGCCAAGATATTTCTCGCGCTTTTTCCGGTTGCGCATCGAGCGGACGATGGCGGACCACGGCGTCCAGATAGATCTGTAGAAGACACTGGTCAGCCGCAGACGCCGCGCAACGCGTCGCGGCAAGATAATTGTCTCAAAAGCATCCCAGAGGATTATGAGTATAAGAAATAGGCCTATAATGGCCGCGAGCATTCGCATATTTAGCTATCGGAAAATTTCTAATCCTGTTCGGTTGCCGCCTACTGCCGCCTGCTTACGCCTACTGGCAACGGATGGTATCGTTGAATCGATCAATGCACAAAGGTTGGGCGCATGCGTGATATCTAAAGCAAAGTTTGAGGCGACTCGTGATTAGAGCAATTGTTCGTCCCCCTGCGTGCAATTTCGCCCAGGGGTTAACGACCTGCAGTCGAGGCGCGCCCGTTTATGAGATCGCGCTGGAACAACACGAGGTCTACTGCCAGGCGCTGCAGCAATGCGGTCTGGTCCTTGTCCGCATGGAAGCAGATTCGCGCTATCCCGATTCCACTTTCGTAGAAGATACCGCCGTCCTCACCGAACGTCGGGCCATAATTTCACGGCCTGGCGCGCCGAGTCGAGCAGGTGAGAGGGATGAAATGAGCCACGTACTTGCCCAGTTTTATCCTGAAGTAAGAGGGATTGCTGAACCTGGCACGCTTGATGGCGGCGACGTCTGCCAAACCGGCGTTAATTCAGATCATTTCTTCATCGGTATTTCGGAACGCACAAATGAAGAGGGCGCACGGCAGTTGGGGCGTCTGCTGGAGCAGGTGGGATACACGTACGCGTTTGTGAATATTCGGCATCTGGACGGCCTCCTGCATTTGAAAAGTGGTCTCGCGTGCCTGGGCGATAATCGTTTAGTCTTGGTTGAAGAGTTGGCTAAGCAAGAAGCTTTTCGTGGCTTTGATCTGATTCCGGTTGCTCCAACTGAGGGATACGCGGCTAATTGCGTCCAGGTAAATGAGTATGTACTGGTCGCTGCTGGGTATTCTGTTTTGGCCGACACTTTGACTAGTCTGGGATACGAAACTTTAGCGCTTGAAATGTCTGAGTTTCAAAAAATGGATGGCGGCTTGAGTTGCCTGTCACTGCGCTTTTGATTCAACCGCCCTTTTGGCTTTTCTGTTTGAAGGATGGAACATCGAGGAAGCGGATTACTAGCGAGACGCCGGCAGTCCCACGGGCAGAGAAGAAGCGTGGAACGGTGACAATAAAATCTACTCGAGGCATGGCTATGGACCCGAAGAGAGCGGTCTCTATCCAGGTTTCCCTTGAAATCCCTCAATAATTACAGTAGTGTGTCGAGCTTTGAGTTTCGTGTGGGTTGGTGAACGCAGCAGCCGGGGTTCTAATAGATCTAGACCTAGAGGACAACTCAATATCGAAGAGTAAAACGAATCCAGTTGAACGGCTGTTGTTCTTAATTATTTTGGGAGAAACCTTGATGAAATTTGCTCGCCCCCGGGAAAATCGCAAGGAAAATGGCAATGGCAATGGGAATGGTCATCGTGGGACTAAGAGGCAAACCGGTGTTTCTGAAGTCACTCACGAAGCACCAAAAGATGGTGGCAAGCTGATTGTCCTGACTGCGCCACTTACGGAAGCAATCGATCACGCCGGCTATTTCATTCAGATGGCAATGGCATCTTTGCCCATCTGGATGGAAGGTGTGATTAATAAAAAATATCCAAAGTGGCGCGATCTCGAAAAAAACGAGGACAGCTCTGCACGCTACATGCCCGCTGGTGTTCGTCTGGTGGAAACATCACTGCTACGGGAATATCAGAGGGATGATATCGTAGCCTGCTTTCCCGAAGATCTTCACAAGTTCGTTGGCCCGCGCACGCGCGTAGTTGCCGTTTCTACCCATAACCCGCTGGGCGTCACCTTCGCCGCGGGGGTCTACACTTCCATCTTCGGCTCGTCTCGGATGCCCATCAATTCGCATTATTCACGAGAACTCTTTGCCGCTATCAAGGGCAGTCCTTACCGGAATAATTTTAAAGTGATCGTAGGCGGCTCGGGTGGCTGGCAAATAACGCAGACTGACAGCTTCGCAGAACTCGGGGTGGATTGCGTTGTTGAGGGGCGCAGCGAGTCCACAGATACACTTGATTTGTTTCGCAAAGCAATACGCCAGGAGGAGTTGCCACGACAGGTTGATGTCAAACATCCATTGGATCGTGAAGGCATTCTGTTTCCTGACTCACGCACGACCTTCGGCGTAGTGGAGATGACCACAGGTTGCGGCCGGCGTTGCAAGTTTTGCGTTCCGGATCTTAATCCGCAGATCGATCTGCCCAAAGACAAGATCATGAACGCAGTTCGCGCCAACATCAGGGATGGGAACAAGCAAATATCACTGGCGACTGAGGACATGTTCATCTGGGGCCAGGTCCATACGGACACGCCGTTCTATTTTCCAAATCGCGAAGCCTTGATCGATCTTTACTCGGACATTGTTAACACGCCTGGCGTTGAGCAGCATGTGCTTAGTCACAGCACGATCGCACCCGCAGTAGTAGATCCAACTCTGATCAGGCAGCTTTCTGACTTGCTCTTGCCGAAAAGCCCCATTCATTTTCCATATTTAAGCAGCCACCCGGAGAAAAAGGCGCTGGCGCCCTTAATTGGTCTGGAGACGGGCTCAGTGCGAATGGCAAAGCAAATAATGCCCAGCAAGGGCGTGCCATTCCAGATTGAGGACTGGCCCAGCATCGTACTGGAGGGTTTGCGCGTACTGAATGAGAATAACTGGTTTCCCGCGATGACGCTGATTGTCGGCAGCCCAGGCGAGACAGATGAAGACGTGATGGCCACAATCGATCTCATCTACGAGATGGAGCGACGGGGCTTGTTTGCCTTCCTTATCCCGTCAATCTTCACGCCGTTGCACGACACGCGTATGGAGAATGCTATGGGAGTGACGCAGACGAAACAGCTCACGCCGCTGCAGTGGCAGTTGATGATGAAGTGTTGGAAGATGAACCTACGCCCGGGCCAATACAGTTGGTGGGGCCCGACCGCCTGGCGTGTGGGTTCAATAGGAATGTGGCTCTACAAGCTGCGACGCCTCAATGGACCAAACTTCACGTGGCCACTATGGATGTTCTCCGGTGCTGTTTCGGAGAAGACGCTGAATCGGATGGGCAAAATCTATCTCGGCAAGCCCTTGAAGATCAAAACCCGTAAGGAATTACTCGCCACTCTGCGGCCTCACGATTGGCGGTTCCTGCGCGCCGACAACGGCGACTTACCCGAAGGTTACACACCTCCTGTGAATATTACCCACTCGGCGGCCTGGTCGAACATACCGGAATCGAATGCCCAACATGCCTAAGAAATAAGAAAGAACTCAGCCTTGTCCAAATTAGATAGAAAGACTTTATTCGCATTGCGGGAGTTACGGGAGCGGACGGGCTTGCGTTCCCGGGTCTTGCCGAGTAAGGCATTGTAGTATCCCTTGGCGAAGCCTTCGCGGGAGGAGTACCGTGAATGGACGATCGAAGGTCAAAACCACGGTTAAATGTTAGCCTGGACGCGCGCCTTGAGGGCGCCACCGGTAATTACCCCGCCCAGATCACAAACCTTTCGGAAGGTGGTTGTCGTCTCGACACTGTTGGTGAAGTGCTGCCGGGCGAGATTGTCGGGTTTCGTGTACAGTTGCCTGACGATGACTTTCTGTACCTGGAAGGTGAAGTGCGGCACTACACTGTGGGAGTCGGTTTCGGCGTGCGGTTCGTTGACCTGAACGATGAACAGAGCGAAAGCCTGAAGGCGGTAATAAAAAGAGCCGCAGAGTCTGGAACTGCCGAAGCGCCAATATCTGCCAACCTCGTTGAGGAGTGAGACCAGCGTTTTGCTTGCGCGGTTAAGTGAAAAGCGAATGTGTAGGCGATCTACCATTTAGCTCAGCCCAAACGAACTGAAAGGACGGACATATGTCAGACCACGAGTTTGATCGACCAGCCGCGATAGCGCTGCTAAATGAGATTCTCGAAACAGAGCTCGCCGGAGTTGTGCGGTACACGCACTATGCACTGATGGTCTTTGGCCACAACCGCATTCCGATTACCAGCTGGTTGCGCGGGGAAGCAAATACTTGCTTGATGCATGCCAACGAGGCGGGTGAGTTAGTCACTCACTTAGGGGATCACCCTTCGCTAAAGATTGGTGCATTACTGGAAACCCATAAGCACGGAATCAACGACATCCTGCTTGAGTCACTTGAGGCGGAAAAGTCCGGACTGGTGCTCTACGAGAGATTATTTGACCTTGTGCGCGACCGGTCCGTGATGTTGGAGGAATATGCTCGCAAGATGATAGCAGAAGAGGAGCAGCATCTTGGCGAAGTTAGCAAGATGTTGCGCAAGCCGGGTGAGCTAACGCAGTTCCGCACTTAGTGGCCGCGGCCATCGATTCTCTGTTTATGATTGCGATTCACCGTTTACTACGTTTCCAGTTGGTCCTCAGAGTCTGCGGTACGACGTCAGCTACCTATGATCCTCTATGCCGGTAGCCGCTGGCACACGCCTTGGTCGTTATGAAATCTCATCCCTGCTCGGCGCGGGCGGAATGGGTGAGGTTTATCTCGCTCAGGACACCCAACTGCGTCGCCCTGTCGCGCTCAAACTTCTTCCATCCGACCTCATACCGCATAAAGATCAATTGGGTCGGTTCGAGCAAGAGGCTTACGCCGCGTCCGCATTGAATCACCCGAACATTCTCACGATTTACGAGATCGGACAAGCAGATGATCTACGCTTCATTGCCACCGAGTTTATCGACGGTGTGACTCTTCGCCAACGTATAACCAGTACGCAAATGGAATTGACGGAAGTGCTCGACACGGCTGTACAGGTGGCCTCCGCTCTAGCGGCGGCTCATCAAGCCGGGATCGTGCATCGCGACATAAAACCAGAAAACATCATGGTCCGGCATGACGGTTATGTAAAAGTACTGGACTTTGGCCTGGCAAAGCTGACTGAATTTCAACGTCTCATTTCTGATCCTGAGGCAGAAACAATCCCGGTAATCAAAACTGATCCAGGCGTGGTCATGGGCACCGTTAGTTATATGTCGCCAGAACAAGCGCGAGGGCTTGAGGTGGATGAACGCACGGACATTTGGGGTCTGGGCGTTGTGATTTATGAAATCGTAACGGGAAAAGCGCCGTTCGATGGGGTAACTCGATCTGAAAAACTTGCGGCGTGAGATCGAAAGCGAATGGCAAACCGAGCGCTTCATCCAAAAAGAAGCGACTAGTAGCGTTGCTATCTTGCCGTTTAGAAACCTGACTAATGATCCAACGGTTAGCTTCTACGAGTTTTCGCTCGCCGACGCCGTGATTACCGAACTTGTGCGACTGCGCTCGCTTATCGTGCGTCCGTCGTCTGCCATCGCAAAATACTTAGGACACCCAAAGGACCCTCTCGAGGCCGGTCGGGAATTAAAGGTTAATGCGGTTCTTGCTGCGAGTTTTTTGCACGCGGCCTCGCGGGTTCGAGTTACGGCACAACTGGTCGATGTATCGACTGGGGATGTTCTTTGGGGAGATCGCATTGACTCAGACGCAAGGGACATCATCACGGTGCAAGACATAATCGCCCAACGCATTGTTGAGGGACTGCAACTAAGGCTTGGCTCCGATGAGCGAATTGATTTGGCGGGTCATGCCACCTCAAACGCCACCGCCTACGAGGAATATCTTCGGGGTCGCGACCGAGTGGGAAGGTATATTTACCACACGGTCGCCAACGAAGACATCGAGGCCGCCATTAAACACTTCCATTGTGCGATCGCACTCGATCCAAAGTTTGCTCTCGCTTATTGCGCCTTAGGCGGCTGTCATACCCAGCGCATCCTAAAAGGGTCGGGCAAGTTCGACGATCTCGCGCGAGCTCGAGAGGCTTTCGATAAAGGCTTGGCACTTGATCCTAGAATTATTGAGGCGCGCGTATATTTGGTTCTTATCAACCTGTTCCGTGGCGAGAAGCAGAAGGCGCGTATGCAGATTGCAAAGCTGCGCCTCGAAGCGCCCAACAATGCGGGCGTCCACTTTGTCAGTGGGGCCTTGTACCGTCTCGATGGAGAATACGATAGAGCACTAGAGAGCTTTGATCGCATGCTGCGCCTCAATCCGGCCGAGCGTCTTACGGCAATTTGGAACCGAGCTCGGATCCTTATGTATCGAGGTCGCTACGACGATGCGATTCTCGAACTCGATCAGGGGACGGCGATCGAGCCGGACCATCCAGTACTGAGAGCCTTTCGGGCTCAAGTATTGGCACTTCAAGGCGATTCGGCGGCGGGTTCCAAGCTGTTGCAGGAAGTGTTAGTCAACCACCCGGAAATGAATGGAGTCCGTCCGCTCCTCGCCCAATGCTTGAGCGCGCTGGGAGAACATGAAGCAGCGCGTTCACAGTTGACCGAGCGCGTAAAAGAAGTAGCGCTGGCTGATCACGATATCCCATACTGGCTCGCTTCTGCTTACGCGGTCGAAGGCGAACGAGACGAGGCATTCAAGTGGTTAGAGAGGGCGATCAGTCTAGGTAACGAAAACCTGCCATGGTTTGAGTCCAACCCGGTCTGGCAACCGCTGCACGATGATCCGCGCTTCAAGGAGTTAATGCGCCGGGTTGAAGTCGGGCTTGAGCAACGCCAGTTTATTGACGCAGCGGCAGATCGGTAATCATTTGGCTCCTGGACGACAGGCGAATCTACACAGTCGAGAGAAGAATAGTGTTCAGGGGAGTTGACACATTGGTGATTGGCGCAGATTCAATCTTCTGCAGTCAGCAAAGACGGACGAAGACACTTTTCCCTGTTGAAACGATATTAGTGACATGAGATGACGCAGTTAGTGAGAAAGCTGGCACAAGGGCTATAATTCGTCACTAAAGGAGTTGAACAAACAGTCATGACTAAATATCTTTTTCTATGTGCTTTATTGGTGGTTGGCTTAATAGCAGTAGGGTCGGTGGCCGCTACAAATGACGCGCCCACAGCCGGCACGATGGCGCCCGAGTTCTCACTTACTACCAACGAAGGCAAGCAAGCGAGCTTGAAAGATTATCGCGGCAAATGGGTGGTGCTCTATTTCTACCCCAAGGACTTCACCAGTGGCTGCACCCTTCAGGCGCACAACTTCCAGCGCGACCTGACGAAGTATGAAGCTATGAATGCTGTGATACTTGGCGTGAGCGTCGACACTGCCGAGTCGCACAAGAGCTTCTGCGCCAAAGAAGGCTTGAACTTCAAGCTACTCGCAGACACGGATGCAAAAGTGTCTGATGCCTATGGCTCCGTGATGGAATACAACGGGGCGAAGCTTTCAGCGCGCAACACCTTCATCATCGATCCTAAGGGCAAGATTGCGCAGGTGTTTCTGAAGGTCAAACCGGCAGCTAACAGTGAAGAAGTTTTAGCTGCGCTCGCAACCCTGCAGAAGTAAAACCTGCGGGGATCGCAGGCCTCCAGGATAGAGCGGATCATTAAGTTGCAACCACTATGCTTGCTCGGACGGCAGACGAGACGTTTGCTGTCCGAGGCTCCCAGCAGGTTACTGAAAGAGTATTTACAACAGTCTTAACTGATTAGCAGTTGCGCTCAAGTGCGAAAGCCATCGCGCTTAACCA
>WNGE01001310.1_pt1 | contig 31501 bp, 27 predicted proteins | sample 5400651 | NCBI WGS metagenome assembly WNGE01 (sample SAMN13153370, study PRJNA577476) | soil metagenome | isolation source: 60 cm soil or saprolite under grassland replicate 2 | place: USA:California | collected 2016-06-15
GCCCGAGCACCCCCGCACCGTCAACCTCGGCGAGGGCATCCTGCGGGAGGCCACCACCACCTTCCTCGCCCAGGCGGTCTACGGCGCCGACCGGCTCGCCTACTGGACACGGGTGCTGGGCGCCGCCGACCAGCCCGACCCGGCAGCCCCCACCCGCGCCCGCATGACCGAGATCGAGCGGGCCAGCGCCGACAGCGAACGGCGCCTCCGCAACCAGGTGCTGGCCCTGGAAGACGACCAGATCACCGCGGCGGCTCGGCGGCGCATCAGCGACCGCATCGGCGAGCTGGAGCAGGAGATCGCCGGCCACCAGGCGTCGCTGGACAAGCTGCGGGCCGAGTTGGACGCCACCCCGCCGGACGCGCCGACCGTGGCCGATGTGCTTGACCGGCTACCCGTCTTTGGTGACCGGCTACAGGAATTCTCGCAGCCACGGCTGCGGCGGCTGTTCGACAGCCTGGACCTGATGATCACCTACGACCCTGTCCGCCACGGCGCGCGGGTCAGGATCAGGCTGGTCACCGACGCCGGGGGATTGCGAGGAACTGGTCGGTGCTCTTGACCCGACAGCATCCGAACCTTTCCCTCCTGGTCGCCGGTCCCACCATCCGCCTCAGCCCCCGCCACGCCAAGGTCCGACGAGATGGCTATTACGCTCGATAGCCCCGGCATCCACGGTTCCGATCTGTCCTCAGGACACTCGAACGGAGCCTAACGGCTGGTACTAGTCAGTGCTCTCTCCGGCGACGGTCGCCCCGTTGATGGAGGAACCACGGATCGTCACGTCTCCGAGCGCTCACAAAGCAAGTGTGACGAACCGCTTGGTCACAGGCTAGGGTTGGTACGGGAAGATAATGGGTTCGAGTATAGTTCACCACAGAGGAGCTCCAGATATGTCGCCTTCTTGGTTATTACTTTCTAGAGACCCGAAGTCTCAGCCACGGTCACGGGTTCCTCTGGTCGCTGTTCTTATAGGAGCGTTGCTGGGAGCTGCGTGGACAGCTTGGTCCAAGAAGAATGGTCTAAGAGACAGTCAGAAGGGCGGAGACCTAAAGGATCCTCAGCTCAAGAATGCGCCCCCGCCTCCGGATAATGCATCTACTGCCCCCCGTGGTCATTGGCGACTGCTTTTAATTTGCATTCTAGGTATCTTTGGTACTGTCGGTGCGGTTATTGTCGGAATCAGAAGTAGAAACTATCTATTGACAGCTTCTCTGGTGATCGCCTCTATTCTGACCTTGGCGGGGGCACTCTTCTGGACCTATGGGCGAAAGGAAGTAGGCAGTAGGGCGACGCTCGGTGCGGCGCTTCTTAGTGGTGCTGTCGTTTCTTTCTCTGTCCTGGGGTTGCAGATAGCGACAGAGGCTCAACGTCAGCGGATAGCGGATCGAGAAGCTCTGCAGCTTACTCTAAGCCTCCAGCAGGACTTGTCCGGAGTCGGCCTTTCAGGGCGTGACCTTTCACGCTTCTTCCTCCATGGTAAACAGTTCCGAAATGCGATGATGGAAGAGACCAACCTCCAGCTTGCTGATTTAGGTTGCGGGCGGGTCGATGGGGCTAATTTAGACGACGCCAACCTTCGGGGTGCTAATCTCGCAGACGCGCAATTGCAGCATGCAGAAGCATGGGGCACAGATTTCAGGGGCACGGACCTCTACAACACGAATTTGCAGTACGCAGTTTTGATCAAGGCTCGGTTTAATAGCAACTCTCATCTATCTTATACGGATTTCCGTAACGCTGCACTTGATGGAGCATCCTTTGGGGATGCCTACGTCGGTGGGTTGGACGAAGGTGACTTCGAAGGTCCTGCTGATCTTCGCGGTGCTTCAGTAGTCGGAACGGACTTCAGTCATGCGGACCTGAGTGGGGCTCTTCTCAAGGGAGCTTTAGCGGACCGATCTACCAAGTGGCCGCCAGGTTTTAACCCAATTAAAGCGGGAGTTATCTTAACCCAAATCAGCAAGGAAACAGCATTCGCTGCATCTGAGCCATATGCGAGACCTAAGCGAAATTGTTGATTTCCGATCTTGGGATCCTACGATTAAGAGTAGGCAACCACTGATATCGTGTTGCGAAAGAGAGGAAATGGCCGAGCGGAGGTGTGGAGGCTTGGGATCGGGTGGACTGACCGGCGACTGCTGAGCATCAGATGACGAGGACCGCCACCCGTCAACACGGATCGCGGTCCTCGGCGGGTCCTCGGGCGCAGCCCGCCTGCTGTTCGCCTCACGGCCTCCCGCAGGTGCCCCGAGCCTCCTCGGTTCTCTCGATGACCCTCGGTTCTCTCGGCCGGATGTCACGGCCTCGGGTTCGGAAGTGGATGAAAGGTAAATTCGACCACCCCCTTCCGCCTACCACAGTCTACTCCTACGAGGAACAAGGCCAGCATGATCCACGGGCGGGTACTCCCGTGCGAAACCGAACACGGACCACAAGATCCTACCGGTCATCGTGAACGGGGCAAACGTCGCCTCACCAGATGTTAGACGGCCTGCTGCTTCCACCAGTCCTCCAGGAGATCGACAGCATCCAGCGTGGCGTCGAGCACAGACTTGTCCCGCAAGTGCTTGTTGTACGCCACGAACTGCGCCTGCCAGGTCTTTTCTAGCCCCTGGTTGCTGGTCTTGCTGGGTGGGGGGAGTTGGACCCATACCCACGATCCATACCGGTCGTAGTACCGCCTCGTGTAGATGTCCGTGATCTTGTAGTCCCACGCCTCAGACTCGTGCGCGACCTTGTTGCGGACTTAGCGAATACCGGGGAGCAGGTATCCGTGTTGGTGGTTGTCACGCCAGCTCCTGTACGCCTGGCCGTGCTGTTTCTTCAAGCCCTCGTCAGCGGCGACGATCCAAAACAGAGCTTCGCCGACCGGCGCAAACACAGCGTCCGGGTCCGCACCCGCCGCGTCGATCCGCTGTCTGGCCGCGTGGAGCGCTTGGCGGATCAGTTGGTTTCGCTTCTTATGCCTGTCCTGGCTCATTTTCCTCCACCCACTTCCCCAGGGGCCGGGTGCGAACCCTGGTGCTGGACCCGCGATCTGCCTGCCGGGGCCTCGCGGTGCCAAATGGGCGCAGCGATGCTTGTGGCACGAGAAGCCCGAAAGGGCGGCTACTGCACTCGATAGTGCAATCCCTGCAACCCCCATCCGCCCATGCGGACTTGGCCTTCCCTGCTCGCCCAGAAGCAGAAGAGGCGAGAGGATTAGCGGTTCTGCCGTCTCATGTCTCGCTTCTTGTGCCGGTGGCCTCCGAGCTGGATGGCGGGTCGTCCCAGTGCGCCGGCCCCGTGTCGTGCTTTGGTTCGACCCAGTGCTCGGGCGGCTCGATCTTGGCGTCCACCCCGGCATGCTCCTTGAGCAGGTAGAGCAGGTTCGTGCCGGACAGCAGCTCAAGCGGCTTGTCGTTGGCGAAGTCGAACGATGCCTTGCCGAACCCGGACGTGGTGACAAGGATGCCCTTGGTCGCGCCCTCGTTGTGGACGCTGCCGAACAAGTCCCGCACCGCGCTCACCGGGACCGTGTTCTTGTACCGCTTGGCCTGGATGATCACCTTACCGCCGAAGATCGCGCGATTGTCAAAGGCGACACAGTCCACCCCGCCATCGCGGGAGGGCTGGGTCATCCTGGTCTCCAGCCCCATCTTGGCGAACAGGTTGGTGATGAGCGCCTCGAACTCGCCGGGGTTGAGCTCCATGAGGTTAGGCCGCTGATCCAACCCCGACAGCACGTCGGCTTCCTCCACGAAACGCGGGTCGACCATGTTGAACTCCAGCACCGGCCGGACCGGGATCAGCTCGGCAGGGCTCTTGGACAGGCTGGCCGACAAGTCCAGCAGGCACGCCTCCGCATCGACCCTGGCGAGGTCACGGCCCAAGAAGGCGTCCCGTGTGGTGCGGACCGTCACAAGACAGGGCCGCTCGGACTTGCCCGTGGCCGCGTTCACCGTCTCGACGTGACCGTTGAACACGATCGTCTCGACGAGGTTGGAGCGGTCGGCTTCGAAGAGCTCGTGGATGGTCCGCACGGTCACCTGGGCGACCACGGACTTGTACAGGTGCTGGCGCTCCCTGGCCGGCCGCAGCTTCTCGTTCACCTTGTCGCCCGCCCTGACGTAGGTGTAGGCGGCGACCGTGGGCACCCGGTCGTAGGGAGGTAACTCGTACTCGACCACGAGCTGGCGTGACTCGGGCACAAAGGCAAGGCGGAACCGCTGCGGGAACCCTACGGGATAGCGGCTGGCTTCAAGAACCAGCGCGAAGTACTGCATGACGGCTGCGGGCTTGCCGGCGTGGAAGTCGGCCTTGAACTGTTCTACTTCGGCGTGCTGCTCGGCGAGCCGCGCTTGCACCTCGGCGACCGCCTTCTCATGCTCGGGTTGAGCGGCGGCAAGCCGACGCCGACGCTCGGCCTCCCGGACGCGATGCGCCGCAACCGCCGCCTCGTACGCGACGCGGCCCTCCTCCTCCTTGGCGCGGTACTTGTCCCGGGCGCCCGGGAGCCGGCCGCGCAGACCGGTCGGCTCTGGGGGCCGATAGCTGTCGGCGTTGGGCGGCGGCTCCGAGACAGCAAGCTGCCTCGGCCTGAAGACCGGCAGCGGTGCGGCTTGCTTCAGGGTCTCGAAGTCTAGGAAGTCATCGACCGCCAGCGTGTCGGCCAGCAACTGGCCAAGTGCGGCCACGTCATCCTGTAGCTCCTGGTTGCGGAGTTCGACGTCGGCCATGCGGGACTCGACGTACAGCCGCTTCTGTTCCTTTGCCTCGGCGGCTTGTGCCCGTTCGTAGGCCTTGCGCGCCCGCTCGGCCTCACGCGCAGCCCGTGTCGCAGCGACTGCCTGGGCCCGGGACTGCCGCTCGGCTTCCCGCTGGATCTGGATGAGCGCGGCAGTGAAACCTCGGTTCCTTCCCACAACGGCCACCCCCTTACGAGCGCTATAAGTTCGCAAAACCTATCACACAAGCTCTCAGTGCCAGCAAAGAACAAATCTTACCAACCTCTCAGCGCTGATCAGAGCAGCGAGCAGGTGATGGCCTCCCGGGTGTGGTGTGGCGGCGCCTCGCTTGTAACTCTCGCGTGCTGGAGACGCTCGGCCGCTGACCTGCGGCTGCCAAGCCGACAGGTGACTCGTTCGCCAATAGCGCGCCAGCAAGTCGCCGATGTGGCTCCGGTCGGCGCTCCGGCGTTATCAGGGGCAGACATGCACGGATTCGACTCGAATAATTGTTGCAAGGGTGGATGTAAGTTACGGATGGTACAAAGAGCCGTTCTCGGCATCGAGGAACTCGCGTAGTCGTCGCCGGGCGCGGAGGTGGCGCTGGCGGAGGGTGCTGTAGGGGATGGCGGTGTCGGCGGCGAGTTCGCGGAGGGTGCGGCCGTGGAGCTGGGTGGCGGTGAGGAGATCGGCCTCGTCGGGGCGGAGGGCGCCGGCGCGGACGGCGCTTTGCAGCACGAAGGCGGGGTCGTGCCAGGGCTCGGGGGGCTGGGTGTGGGCGGCGCCGGGGTGCTGCCAGGCGGGGTGCAGGGCTTTGCGGTTGGCGGTGGGTGGCAGGCCGAGGATGGCTTGGGCGTCGCGGCGGCGGAGGCGGCGGGCGTGGACGTGGGCCTTGTCGACCAGGTGCCAGGCGATGCGGGGACCACACGGGCCGAAGGTGCGGACGGCCGTGACCAGGCCGGCGAGGATCTCGGCGTCGAGGTCGGCGGGGTCGCCGGGGAAGCCGCGGGCCAGCTCGCCGCTGGCCTTGCGGAGGGCGGGCAGCAGCATCCAGGCGATGGCGACCATCCAGGGCTCACCGCCGGGGGCGTTGGCGCGGCGGAGCAGCTCGCGCATGACGGCGTCGTGCAGCGGCCAGTTCTCGTACTCGGTGAGCAGGTCGCGGAGCTCCTGGAGGGGGATGGGGCGCTTGGGGGTGCCGTGGCCGATGGTGCGGCCGTGCAGGGCGAGCGGCTTCGGTCCGGTGATGAGGTAGCGGAATTTGGCTTCGAGGTCGTCGAAGACCGAGGAGGGGTGGCCCATCAGCGGCTCCTTGTGATCGGGGCGGGAGCCCGATCACGCCAGAGCCGGCCAACACTTCATGAACACCTCGCCCTGACAACAGCGGTGTTGGCGCTCGCGCGGCGGGTGTTTGCGCCGTGTTGGTGGCGCTGGTGTTGCCTGGATGATTGGGAACGGCGTTCGCGGCGTTCGCGTCTGAGGGGCCACGTCGGGGTGCGCCAACAGGCAGGCCGCAGGGTGTTTGGCCTGGTGAGGGTGGTTGTGACCAGCGCCTGCTGATGCAACCGGGCATGGGACGCCCGGCCAACAGGTGGGCCGTGGCTGCCGCTTGCGGGGGGTGTTGGCGCCGGCAACACGGATGTTGGCGAGAGCGGCGAAATATTCGACTCGAATTTTTCTGCTGCCGCTCCAGCCTGGCTCGGCTCGGGTGTCGTCCCTGGGGGCGGAAGAGGTCTTCGATTTCGCGTGTCGCATCGCCGCGGTTTTGGTGGCCGGTTGTCTGTGGAGGGCGCGACCCATGGACCCGGGACGCGGGACGTCCCAGGCCGGTCGGGGAGCGCCACCAGGCAGACCGTGGGGACGTCGACCCCGGCTGTGGAGGTGGGCAGGCTCCGCTGGTCGGTGGCCTCCCCGCCATCCGAGACGGTTGGCGCACAAGGAGGGTGGAGCGCTGAAAGGGTCATATGTTCGAGCGCGGCTGGGCGTCGCGGTGACGGTCGCGGTGGCGCTGGTGCTGGTGGCGGGCGGGCCGGCGTTCGCGCAGCCGGTGCCGCCCGACCTTGGGCAGGTGCTGGACAACCTCCGCAACTGGCTGGTCGGGCTGCTGGCCGCCGCCGCCACGCTGGCGCTGACCATCGGCGGGATCCGCTACGTCGCCGGCGCCGGCGACCCCGAGCAGATCGAGAAGGCCAAGACCGCGTTCCGCAGCGCGCTGGTCGGCTACCTGATCGCCGCGCTCGCGCCGGTGCTGGTCGCGGCGCTGAAGTCCATCGTCGGAGTGTGAGCCGCGTGCGAACCGTGCTCTTGCGCTGTGGGCTGCTGGTCGTCACCGCGGTCATCGTGGCCACCAGCGCACCCGCGAGCGCCGCGGCCGTGGCGCCGACGACGACGCTGCCCACCGCCGGACCGACCACCACCACGACGGCCCCGCCGCCAGCGGCCGACAACCCGGGGCTGTTCGACATCGCCGGCCGGGTGCGCCGGGCGGTCAATGACTGGTTCCGGGATCTGGTCGCCTCCGCGCTGACCCCGACCCTGGACCTGCTCGGCCGCACGGTGCTGGCGACGCCCGACGTGACCGCGCCGGGGGGGCGCGCCCGGGAGCTGTGGTGGATCTCGGCGGGCATCGCCAACGCCGTCTTCGTGCTGCTGGTCGTGGTCGGCGGGCTGCTGATGGTGGGCCACGAGACGGTGCAGACCAGCTACGGCGTCAAGGAGGTCGCGCCGCGCCTGGTGCTGGGATTCGTCGCGGCCAACCTCAGCCTGCTGCTGGCCAGCCGCGCCATCGCGCTAGCCAACGCGCTGTCTGCGGCGCTGGCGGGCCAGAGCGTCGACCCCGCCCACGTGACCGGCCAGCTCACGCGCCTCGCGCTGGCGCCACTGGACGGCAACTCGCCGTTCCTGATCCTGGCCGTCGGGGTGATCGCGGTGCTGGCGCTGGTGATCATCGCGACCTACGTGATCCGCGTCGCGCTGGTCATCGTGCTGGTTGCTGCCGCGCCGCTGGCGCTTGTCTGCCATGCGCTGCCGCAGACCGAGGGCGTGGCGCGTGGCTGGTGGCGCGCGTTCGCTGCCTGCCTGGGCGTGCAGGTCGGCCAGACGTTGCTGCTGGTGTCGGCGCTGCGGACCTTCTTCGCCGCCGACCGCGCCTCAGTGTTGGGTCTGGACACCTCCGGGCAGCTCGTGGACCTGGTGGTCGCGGCCTGCCTGCTGTGGACGATGGCCCGCCTGCCGGTCTGGGCGGGGCGGGCAGTGCTCACCACCCGCTCCAGCATGCTGGTGCGGATGGCGAAGTCCTACGTGCTGTACCGCCTCATCCGCAGGGCCGCCAGGTGACACAGCCTCCGCCAACCCCCGAGGAGGCGCGTGCGTGCCCGCCCACCCCGGACCGCACCGATGGAGGCGGCACCGCGGCCAGCACCACAGCGCCCGACCGGCGCGATGCGCAGCCCGGGCACCGCCAGCCGGTCCGCCGGCCGGCGCTGCGCTGGTATGGCGGCAAGTGGCGCCTTGCCCCCTGGATCATCCGCTACCTGCCACCCCACGACGCATACTGCGAATCGTATGGGGGCGCCGCGTCGGTGCTGCTGCGCAAGCCGCCCGCGCGGCTGGAGACCTTCAACGACCTGCACGGCCGGCTGGTCAACTTCTTCACCGTCCTGCGCCAGCGGCCCGACGAGCTGGCTCGCGCGGTCGAGCTGACCCCGTATGCCCGCGTCGAGTTCCGCCTCGCCTACCAGGTGGCCGCCGACCCGCTGGAGGACGCCCGCCGCCTGTACGTGCTCGCCAACCAGGGCCGTGGCGGCGCCGCCAGCGGTCGGACCCGAACTGGCTGGCGAACCGAGCGCAGCCCCGACCATTCCCCGCTGCCACGCGAGTTCACGGCCGCCCACCTCGGTGCCGTCGCCGCCCGCCTCAAGCACGTGCAGATCGAGCACGACGACGCCCTTGCCGTGATCGCTCACTACGACCATGCGGCAACCCTGCACTACGTCGACCCGCCGTACGTGCGGGCCACTCGGTCTGCGGGCAGCTCTGGCCGCTACGCGCACGACCTGACCGACGCCGACCACCGCGCCCTGGCCGAGCTGCTGCACCAGGTGAAGGGCATGGTCGTGCTGTCGGGCTATGCAGGCGAGCTGTACGAGGAGCTGTACGCCGACTGGCAGCGGCTTGACCGCCACACCCGCGCTGATGCGGCAAAGCCACGGGTGGAGTCGCTGTGGTTCAACCCCGCCGCATCTCGCCGCAAGCAGGCCGTGACCAGCGCGCCCGCTGTCGGCGGACCTTTCATCATCGAGAAGGGGGCTCATGAGCTCGACCCGGATTCCCGCTGACATCGAGCGCGAGGACCGGCTACTGGCGGGCCTGACCGCACGGCAGCTCGCGGTGCTCGCCGTCGCCGGCCTGGCCGCCGGGTTCATCGTGACCCTCGCTCGGCACCTGCTGCCCTTCCCGCTGGCGGTGGCGCTGGCCGGGCCGGTCGCCGTGGCCGGGTTGGCGCTGGCGCTCGCGCGTATCCACGGGCTGTCCGGGGACCGGTTCGCGCTCGCGGTGCTCGCCTACCATCGCGCGCCGCGACGCCGGGTGGTGGCACCCGAGGGCGTGGCGCCAGCACCTCCGTGGGCCACCGACGACCCCGACCTGCCAGCGCCGCTGACACTGCCGGCCAACGACCTCTATTCGAACGGAATACTTGACCTTGGCGCGGACGGCGCCGGCCTGGTCTGCTCCGCCTCGGCGGTCAACTTCCGGCTGCGGACCGAGGCCGAGCAGGAGGCGCTGATCGCCGCGTTCGCGCGCTTCCTGCACGGCGTCAGCGCGCCCACCCAGATCGTCATGCGCTCCGAGCGCGCCGACCTCCACGACGCGATCGGCGCGCTGCGCCAGACCGCCAGCGGGCTACCCCATCCCGCGCTGGAGGCCGCCACCAGCGAGCACGCGCAGTTCCTCGAACGCCTCACCACCAGCCGCGACGTGCGGCGCCGCGAGCTGCTGCTGGTGTTCCGGGAGCAGGCCGCCTTCACCGACCCGACCAGCATCCTGGCGCGTCGGGCCGAGCAGGCCGCGTCGCTGCTCGCGCCCGCCGGCATCACGGTGACACCGCTGGACCACGACGCCGCCGCGGACGCGCTGGCCCGAGCGGCCAACCCCGGCGGGCCGCGGCGGCCGGCGGGGCTGGCCGCGCCCGGCGAGACGATCACCAGGAGGCCCGCGTGAGCGCACGCCGCGGGCGCCACGCCAAGCCCGCCATGCCCGCGCCGGTCGGCTACCCCGGCCCCGAGGCGGTCGAGATCGGGCCACGCTCGGTGCGGGTCGGCACGATGGTCTGCCGCACCTTCGCGGTGGTCGGCTACCCCCGCGAGGTCGGCGCGGCGTGGCTGGAGCCGCTGCTCACCTACCCCGGCGACGTGGACGTCGCGTTGCACATCGAGCCGGTGCCGTCGGCGGTCGCGGCGCAGCGGCTGCGCCGGCAGCTCGCCCGCCTGGAGTCCTCGCGGCGGCTGGCGTCCGACCGGGGCCGGCTGGAGGACTTCGAGGTCGACGCCGCCGCCGCCGACGCCCGCGACCTCGCCCAGCAGGTCGCCCGCGGCGAGGGACGGCTGTTCCGGGTGGGCCTGTACGTGACCATCCGCGCCGACAGCGACCGCGAGCTGGAGGCCGACACGGCACGGCTCAAGGCGCGGCTGGGCTCGCTGCTGCTGGACGCCCAGCCGGCGACGTTCCGCAGCCTGCAAGGCTGGCTCACGACGCTGCCGCTCGGCATGGACCTGCTGGGGATGCGGCGCACCTTCGACACCCGGGCGCTGGCGGCAGCGTTCCCGTTCGCCAGCGCCGAGCTGGCGTCGACGAGCGGCGTGCTGTACGGGCGCAACCTGCGCAGCCAGGGCCTGGTCGCCTGGGACCGGTTCGCCTGCGACAACTACAACAGCGTCGTGCTGGCCCGCAGCGGCGCCGGCAAGTCCTACATGACCAAGCTGGAGCTGCTCCGCTGGCTGTACGCGGGCGTCGAGGCGGCCGTCATCGACCCCCAGGACGAATACGCGCGGCTGGCCGGCGCGGTCGGCGGGACCCGCATCGCCCTCGGCACCGCGGGCGTGCGGCTCAACCCGTTCGACCTGGGGACCGAGCCGGACGCGCTGACCCGCCGGGCGCTGTTCCTGCACACCCTGGTCGCCGTGCTGCTGGCGGAACCGCTCGACCCGGCGGCCACCGCCGCGCTCGACCGCGCGATCATCCAGGCATACCGCGCCCGTGGGATCACGGTCGATCCGCGCACCCATCGCCGCCCGGCGCCGGTGCTCGCCGACCTGGCCGCCGCGCTCGATGGCGACGACCAGGATGCCGGGCGCATGCTCGCGGCGCGGCTGGCTCCGTACGTGGGCGGCACGCACCGCGGCCTGTTCGACGGGCCGACCAGCAGCAGGCCGGACGGGCACCTGGTGGTGTTCGCGCTCCGCGACCTGCCCGACGAGCTGACCGCCGCCGGGATGCTGCTGGCGCTGGACTCGGTCTGGCGGAGAGTCGCCGACCCCGCCCGCCGGCGGCGCCGCCTGGTCGTCGCCGACGAGGCGTGGCTGCTGATGCGCTCCGACGCCGGCGCCAAGTTCCTGTACCGGCTCGCCAAGGCCGGCCGGAAGCACTGGTGCGGGCTGATCACCGTCACCCAGGACATCGAGGATCTCCTCGGCACGGAGCTGGGCAAGGCGGTCATCGCCAACGCGGCCACGCAGGTCCTGCTCGGGCAGGCACCCCAGGCCATCGGCGCGCTCACCGAGGCGTTCCACCTCTCCGAGGGCGAGCGGGCCTTCCTGCTCGCCGCCCGCCGCGGCGAAGGCATCCTCGCCGCCGGCGACCAGCGCGTCGCCTTCCGCGCCGAGGCCAGCCCGCTGGAGCACCGTCTGGTGACCACCGACCCGGCCGAACTCGCCGAGCTGGACGAGGTTCCCGATGGGACGGCGCCATGAAGCGCGTCCTCGTCGGTGTGGCGGCCCTCGTGCTCCTGCCGGTGGTGCTGCTCGCCGCCACCGTCGGCGCGCTCGGAGGCGCGGACATCGGGACGCCGCTTGGGACAACAGTCGAGGCGCATGGCGCCGCCGGACTCGCCGTCGCCGCCGCCCAGACCGGCTTCAGCGGCCAGGGCCTGCGGCTGGCCGTCGCGGTGGGCCTGGCCGAGTCCGGCGGCAACTCCCTTGCCCGCAACCCCAACCCGCCGACCCCCGGCTGCCCCACCGGCTCGCTGGACCGCGGCGCCTGGCAGCTCAACAACTGCTACCACCCAGAGGTCATCGACGCCTGCGCCGACGACCTCGCGTGCGCCGCCGAGGCGACCTATCGGATCTCCGCCGCGGGCAGCGACTGGAATGCCTGGACCACCTACACCTCGGGCGCCTACCGCGCCCAGCTCGCCGCCGCCGACCACGCCATCGCCGCCCTCGTCATCTCCGACTCACCGTCCGGATTCGGGACGCCTGGCCCCTCCGGGCTGTCATCGGCCATCGACGACACCCGCCACCTGGTCACCGAGCTGTTCGGCATCACCGATATCAGCGGCTGCGCCCACTCGGGGCATGTCGAGAACAGCGACCCTTACCCGGACGCCAACGGACAGGCGCACGCCATCGACGTTATGGTCGGCAGCGACACCGTGCTCGGCGGGCTGGTTGCCACTTGGGCGGCAGCTAACGCTCCCGCGTTGGATGTGGAGTATGTGCTCTTTGCCGGGCAGATCATCGACCTCCGCGGACCCGCCCCCCTGGTATACCTGCCGCGACCCGCCATGAGCTGCGCAGGGACCCACTTCAACCACGTACGCATTTCATTCGATGCCATTTAACGGCCTGATCTTTGCTAAAGGTGCATATGCGGCGCCCCACCTCGTTATGGCTAATCAGGCTCATACGAACCTTCGGCTACTCCACGCCGCCGTTGCCAAACTCGCCGAGCAGCAACTCAGCCTCTTGTGTCAGGGCATGTCCTGGACGCAGGGTCGCTCGGTGGATCGCGAGGGCACGTGCCAGGCGCTCGCGGGCAGCGGTCAACTCCCCAAGCCTGCCCAGCACGTTGCCGAGGTTGACGAGGGTGATCCCCACCTCGAGATGATCGGGGCCGTAAGCCGCCTCCTCGATCACCAGGGCACGCTCCTGACAGGCGCGGGCACCGGCCAGGTCCCCAAGCTCCTGCCCGACGAGGCCGAGGTTGCCCAGAGTGCTCGCGACGTAGGGGTGGTGGGGGCCGTAGGCGGCCTCCCTGATCGTGAGGGCGCGCTCAAGATGCTTGCGGGCACCGGCCAGCTCTCCAAGCCCGTACAGCACCGCGCCGAGGCAGTTGAGGGTGCTGGCGACGTGGGGGTGGTGGGGGCCGTAGGCGGCCTCCCTGATCGTGAGGGCGCGCTCAAGATGCTTGCGGGCGTCGGCCCACTCCCCAAGCTCAGCCAGCACGCTGCCGAGGCAGTTGAGGGTGCTGGCGACGTGGGGGTGGTGGGGGCCGTAGGCGGCCTCCCTGATCGTGAGGGCGCGCTCAAGATGCTTGCGGGCGTCGGCCAGGTCCCCAAGCCCGCGCAACACAGCGCCGAGGTCGGTGAGGGTGCTCGCGACGTGGGGGTGATCGGGGCCGTAGGCGGACTCCCTGATCGCCAGAGCTTGGTCCAGGATGGCACGGGCAGCAGCCAGCTCGGCCCGGCTCCTCAGGTAGATTCCGACTCGGTTCAGCAGCGCGGCGATAGCCTTCGGGGTGGCGTGACAGGCTCGGGCATTGCCGGCGGCGGTCTGAGCATGAGCCAGCAGCGCCGCACACCACGGCCAGCCACCCGGATCCTCTGGATCCTCGGGCAGGGCTGCCAGCACCAGCCGAACCGCCCGCCCAGCCCACTCGCTGGCCTGCTCCGTCTCCAGGCTGTCGCGTACCACTGCCTGGACCAGCCGATGCACCGCAAGCCCACTGCGGTCACGCCGTATCAGCGAGAATCGGTGCAGCGCTGCCACCAGCTCGTCGGTCGCGAGTTCATCGTCGACCACGCTGGCAAGCGCCCCAGGCAGGACGGCAGGAGCGGCGGACAGCAGCTCCAGCGGGATCGCATCAGGTGCAAGGAAGGCGCACAGCCGCAGCAGCTCCACCGCAGTCGGCGCGCTCGCCTGGACCTCCTCCAGGTTCAGGCGCCACGTGGTGGCAACTGTCTCCGGATAAACGGCCAGTGTCCCCCTGGCGAGCAGCTCCCGGCGTCTGCTGCGGTAGCGGGCAAGGTAGTCGGCAAGGTCCAGGTTGGTCTGCTCGCAATAGCCGGCCGCCTGCGCCAGCGCCAACGGCAACCCACCAAGCTCGTGGGCAAGCTCCACAGCGGACGCCTGATCGATGTCGCCAGTGCGAGCCACCAGGAACCCGGCCGCCTCCCCGACCGGCATGACCTTCACCTCCACCCTGACGCCGAGATGGCCGAAGGCGGGGTTACGGGAGGTCACCAGCACTCGCCCTCCACTGCCGGTCGGCGCGAACCGGCCGATCATCCGGGGGTCTTCGGCGTTGTCGAATACCAGCAGCCATCCCCCTCGGCGACCCAGCGCTTCCACGACCTTGGCCTCGGTCGCCTCCAAGTCCGCCTCCACCCGAAGGCCGAGGCGAGCGGCGAGCTCGCCCACCCCAGTGACAATCGGCGATGTCGCGTCAGCCGCCACCCACCAGATCAGCTCGTACTCGTGCGCGTGGCGGTGGGCGTACTCCAAGGCGAGCTGCGTCTTGCCGACCCCGCCCAGCCCGTGCGCGGCCACCAGCGCCGCCGCGCCACCTGCTGCAAGGCGCGCGTGCAGCGCGGCCAGCAGCTCACTCCGGCCGGCGAAGTGGGGGTTGCGGGGTGGCAGGTTGGAGATCGCAGGCCCCGTACCTGGAAACGGCGGCTGGCGGTCCCCGGCCCGCATCCGCAGGCTCCCAGGAAAGACCGGCGCTGCCGATGGCTTGCCGCGTTGGCCCTCGACGCTGGCCGCCACCCCGCGGCGCAACCGCCTACTCGCCTCGGCTTCTTCCACGTCGACCAGGTCGATGTGATTCCGCCCAGCAAGCAGGGGCGGCAGCGTACACGGCTGCACTCGCACCGGCAGGAGCCGCGCCGGCTCACCTCGTCCGCGCACCAGTGCCGTCCACCACTCCTCCGACGCATACGGAGAGGCCAGGTAGGCGTCCGACAGTACCGCCACGATGCGGCCCGCACGTACGAGCGCCTGATTCATCTGCTCGATGAGGTGCTCGCCTGGATGGAAGTCCCAGGCTTGCAGCTCGACGGCGTGACCGGCGTCCTCAAGCTGCCAGGCGATCCACTCCGCCCATCTGCTGTCGGAGGCCGTGTAGCTGACGAACAGGCGCGGACCAGCCGGCTTGCCCTCCGATGCAGGCACGGACGGGTCGACTGCCTGCACGCCATCCTCCCTAGTCTCCTGCGGTCCCTCGGCACCTCAACACGACCGGACGCGCCAACTGTGTCAAACCTATCGCAGACGAGCCGGATCAGTGCAACGACAGTGGATCGTCCCGCCGCGCAGCGTCCATGACCTAGACCGGATGTCAGCTTTCCGAGCCTGCGCCTCGGGAACATTCATGCACCAAGGAGGCTGCCCTGCCCAGTGAGGAGCGATCGAACGAGCGGGGATATTCGAGTCGAATACCGCCGTACTACGACGCCGAGGGGATCAGGCTGTACCACGGGGACATGCGCGAGGTTCTGCCGGTCCTTGACGGGGTCGACCTGGTGGTGACGGACCCGCCGTACGTGGTCGGGTTGGCGTCGACCACCGCGGAGCCGAAGGTGGGTGGCTGGCCGGACCTGATGAACGCGGTCACCTGGTACAGCGCGTGGCTGGCCGAGTGCCGGCGGCTGACCGCGCCGGGTGGGGCGGTGTGGGTGTTCAACTCGTGGCAGAGCTTCCCGGCGCTGGCGAGAGCTGCTTATGAGACGGGTTGGCCGATCCAGTCCTTGCTGGTGTGGGACAAGCAGAGCATCGGGCCGAGCTGGCGGGGGCTGCGGCCCCGCTACGAGCTGGTGGCGCTGTTCGCGCACCGCCGCTTCGGGATCCTGGACCGGACGCTCACCGATGTTTACCCCTGCCGCTGGCCGGCGGGCCGCAAGCCGACCGGGCACCCGGCGGAGAAGCCGGTGGCGCTGCTGCGCTACCTCATCCAGATCAGCGGCGGGCAGGTCATCCTCGACCCCTTCGCCGGGTCGGGCTCCACGCTGGTCGCCGCCAAGCAACTCCGCCGCCGCGCGATCGGCATCGAGTTCGAGCAGCGCTGGTGCTCGCTGGCGGCCTCGCGCCTGGACACAACGCCGGTCGGAGCCGTGACCGGTCCGGACGGACACAAGGTCGTATGAAGAGGATGCGGAGGTCGCGTTGTCGTTCGTCCCGAGCCTGTTGACGCAGGCGTCCAGCGCACGACCCGGCCACCCCCGTGATCCGAGGGAAACTCCCCCCGGCAGGTTCGTGCCCCACCCCGGCCAGGGCCTACATCACCTTGCGCACACGGTCCTGGCCGCCATCACGACCGGCGCGCACCGGCTCTGGCCGTTCGCCCTAGCCGTGATGCTGCTGGCGCTCGCCGTGATGGTGGCGCGCCGCCGGTGGCACGCCCGCCGGCTGACCGACGGCGCGCGGTACGTCGCGGTCCTGGTGCCGCCAACGGTCGACCCGGCCGGCGCCCGGGCGCTGTGGACGAATCTGCACGGGCTGATCCGCCCGACCTGGCGGGGGCGCTGGAGTGGTCGGCCGCATCTGGCGTTCGAGCTGACCGTCAGCGCCCGGAGCGTCCAGGTGGGGGTGTGGGTGCCGGGCACGGTTCCGCCACACCTGGTCGAGCGGGTGGTGATGGCGGCCTGGCCCGGCGCGCAGACCGCTACGCGCCCGCCAGGGCCGCCCCTGCCCCTGGAAGCGTCAGCGGCAGGTGGGACGCTGCGGCTGGCGCAGCCCGAGTGGTACCCGCTGACCAGCGACCAGCCGACCGACCCGCTGCGGGCCGTGTTGGGCGCGGTCGGGACGCTGCTGGAAGGCGAGGCCGCCTGCGTGCAGGTGCTCGCCCGCCCGGTCGGCGCCCGCCGGCTCGCCCGCTGCCGCCGGGTCGCTCGCGCGCTGCGGACGGGTCGCAGCCTGAGCAGGACCGGGAGGTTCCTGGACCTGGTCACCCCCGGGCCCGCCGTCAACCGCCACCGCTACAGCGACGACCCGACGCTCGCCGGCGACGTGCGCGCGATCCTGGCGAAGTCCGCCGAGCAGGGTTGGGAGGCCGTGGTCCGCTACGGGGTCTCCTCGCCCGCTCGGGGGCCGGCCACCCGCACGCGGCTGCGAGGCCGGGCACATGCGCTGGCGTCCGCGTTCGCGCTCTACGACGGCCGCAACCGGCTCGGCCGGCACCGGCTGCGGCGTCCCGCCAGCGTCCTGGCCGGGCGGATGCTCCGCCGCGGTGACCTGCTGTCGACCGCTGAACTCGCCGCGCTCGCACACCTGCCAACCGACGCGGGCGTGCCGGGCCTTGCCCGAGCTGCGGCCAGAGCCGTCGCGCCGGTGCCGTGGCTGCGATCGGTCGGCAAGGTGCTCGGGGACGCGGACGCCGGCCCCGCCCGCCCGGTCGCGCTGGCGCCCGCGGACGCCCGCTACCACCTGCACCTGCTCGGCTCCACCGGGGTGGGCAAGTCGACGCTGATCGTGAACATGGTCCTCGACGACGTTGCCGCCGGACGGGGCACGGTCGTCGTCGACCCCAACGGCGACCTGGTCGCCGACCTGCTCGACCGGCTCCCGTCGCAAGTCGGCGAGCGGCTGGTGCTGCTGGACGCCCAGGATGGCGATGCCCCGCCGATCCTCAACATGCTCGACGGGCCCGACCCGGACCTGGCCGTCGACCACGTCGTCGGCATCTTCAGCCGCATCTTCACCGCGCACTGGGGACCGCGGACCGATGACATCCTCCGGGCGGCCTGCCTGACCCTGCTCCGCAACCCGACCGGCGGCGCGACGCTGGCCGACGTCCCAAGACTGCTGGCCGACCCGGAGTTCCGCCGGTCCTACGTCGCCGCGGTGAAGGACGACCCGGTCGGCCTCGGCGGGTTCTGGAGCTGGTACGAGCAGCTCAGCGGCTGGGGCCGGGCGCAGGCGGTCGGGCCGGTCCTCAACAAGCTCCGCGCCTTCTTCCTGCGCCCGTTCGTGCATCGCGTGGCCGCCGGCGGCGCCTCCAGCTTCGACCTCAACGAGGTCCTGGACGGCGGGGTGCTGCTCGCGCGCGTGCCCAAAGGGCTGCTCGGGGAGGAGACCAGCCGGCTGCTCGGCTCCTTCGTCCTGTCCAAGGTCTGGCAGGCCGCCACCCACCGCGCCCGCGTCGGCGAAGCCGCCCGCCGAGACACCTGCTGCTACGCCGACGAGGCCCACAACTTCCTGAGCCTGCCGATCCGCTTCGATGAGGCGCTGGCGGAGGCGCGCAAGTACCGCTTGTCGTTGTGCCTGGCGCACCAGTTCCTCGGCCAGCTCCCCAAGGAGCTGCGCGAGGCGATCAGCGCCAACGCGCGCAACAAGCTGGTGTTCACGGTCTCGCCGGAGGACGCCGGCGCGCTGGAGCGCCATTTCGCGCCCGAGCTGACCGCGCACGACCTCGCCAGCCTCGGCGCCTGGCAGGTCGCCGCCCGCCTGGTCGCCGGCGGCGCCGAGCAGCCGGCCTGCACCCTGCGGACCCGGCCGGCGCCACCCGCCGTCCCTGGCCGGGCCGACGCGCTGCGACAACAGGCCCGCCAACACTTCGGCCGCACCGACACCCAGCGCCGCCAACAGACCATCCGCATCGGCACCGACGAAGCCGCCGCCCGGCAGGATCCCGGCAGCGCCGCCGACACGGGGACGTAGATGGCTGACGTCGCCGACCGTCGCCGTGCCGCCAAGCGGCGGGCTGCTCGGTGAGCGCCACGTCCAGGTCCAGGTCCAGGAGCAGCGCGGAGCAGCTCGCCGTGCTCGCCCGGCGGCTTACCGACCGCGACCGGCGCGTGTGTCGGCTGTTGTGGGAGCACCGCGTGCTGACCACCGAGCAGCTCACCAGCCTCTGCTTCCTGAGCCGGCACGCGGCCACCCACCGGCTGCTGCTGCTCAAACGGCTCGACGTGCTGGACCGGTTCCGGCCCTTCCGCAAGACCGGCTCGGCGCCGTTCCACTACGTCCTGGGCGATGTGGGCGCGCACATCCTCGCCGCCGAGCAGGGAAAGACTGTCCCCGAGCTCGGCTACACCCGCGCGCAGACGCTGCGGATCGCCCACAGCCAGAGCCTGGCCCACCAAGTCGGCGTCAACGGCTTCTTCGCCGCGCTGGCCGCCAGCGCCCGCCAACGAGTCGACGCGGCGCTCACCGCCTGGTGGTCCGAGCGGCGCTGCACTCAACGCTGGGGCCACCTCGTCCGCCCGGACGGGTACGGCCGCTGGACCGAAGGCGGCCAAGCAGTCGAGTTCTTCCTCGAGTACGACACCGGCAGCGAGACCCTCGCCCGCGTGGCCGCCAAGCTCAACGGCTACACCGACCTGGCCACCGCCTCCGGCATCTGGACGCCGCTGCTGCTGTGGCTGCCCAGCCCCGGCCGCGAGGCCGAGATTCGCCGGGCGATCAGCACTCCCCGGGTCCCGGTGGCCACGGCCTACGGTCCTCATACCGATCCGGCGGCGGCCGTCTGGCTCCCTGTCGGGGAGGACGACCGGCGCATCCGTCTGGCTGCGCTACGCAGCCGCTGACCAGTAGGAGGCAACGGACGAGGACCCGCTGCCGCAGGATCTAGAGAAGCACTCATCCTGCCACCTACTGACTGACGGCCCATGAATCTATCGCGGAACCTGGAGCACGCATTCCCCGTCTCTTCAGCAGAGGGCCGACTGTGCTGATACGGCCACCAGGCCGGTGAGAAGAGCTACTGTAAGCACAAAGGAAGTATTTCGGTCCATACTTCGAGGGCCCAACGCTTCCCTTGGGCTTGATGGCCGCACAAGGCTATCAGCCTGCTTGTTCGTCCTTTCAGCCTTGGTGAAGGGACGGCAAGCTCTTGCCCCGGGATTAGTCCCATAACCTTTGTTGGTGCTGATCAACGTGTTTCCCTTCTGGCCTTGCAATTTCAACTCTACTGTATGTGGGCGTGGCTTCAAGTACAACGTCTTCCATCCTGTCAATTGTAAAATCCATTTCTACATTCAGGAAGCCCTTGAGGAAGACCGCCGTACCATATCGTCTCTCATCGTCTAGCGTCGGTCGGCTTACCAGTGAAGTCATCACTAACCGTCTTCCTAGAACCGCCGATAGGGCGACATAAAACTCCGCCTCGCCAGACACTCCTATATCATTCTCAGAAATCCAGAAGGTCTCAGTGACTGACAGTGACTTATATTCAGCCTCTTCGATTCTAACTTCATCAATGTCGATATCTAATCCAGTAATAGTATCAGGGCAAGCCCCAGTGAGTTCATCGCTGTATCCTTCCAGGAACTCCTCAACGACCTCATGCACAGGACGTGCGAGTGGCCTCCTGGTCGGTTCGGGACCCGAAGCAAGGGGTCCTCCTTCACTGCCAGGGAAAGGAATCTCCCGAGCAGGCTTCACGCACTTATCGATAAACTCCTTGAGAGTAGGGAAGAAACGGACGACTGACTCATCACTGAACTGACTTGACAAATCTTCCAAAAGGTCATCAGCTAGCCGATAACGATTCACTCCATCAGTGAAGTCAGAAGAATTCTGGCTAACGAAATGAAGAGGGTCGGCAGGTAGGGGTTTTAAGCTGAGAAGTGTCTCCCATATCAGCGCGTCCTGATAGCCCTTTTTGCCGTCTCTGCTGATCGGCTTTCGTCGCGCAAGTATGCGATCAAGTATATGCTGATGGGATACGTCGGGAATATCAACGGGCATAGCTCCGTGAGCAGTCAAAGTAGAGATTAGGTGTGCTTGATAATGAATGATTTTGCGTTCCAGACCATTCCTGATTGGTTCAAGTGCCTTATTGTTCAGACCCAAACGGTGGAGGCTCCGCTCTTGTTGCCCAAGTGATCGTTGTAGGCTCGCGCACTCCTCCGTAAAGTGTCGCACTGTTTCCTGAAGAACAATAGACGGCAGTAGTATCTGCACTCGACCTCGCTTCGATTCGTCTAGCAAGAGACGCATGGAAGCGGACTTCAGCCAAAAATCGCTGCAATATATGTTGGTATCGAGAACTACGCGCATAGGCATGGAAGCCTCCGAGCACGCCGGGCATGCTGTCCAAGCGATCCTAACCGATCGCAGCCGACACCAAGTGGTTGGTGGCGGGAGCTGCCAGGTCGCCGGCTACCAGAACCGATGACCTCGCTTGACTGGGTCCGGCCAAGCAATGCTATCAGGGAGGGCAAGCGCCGATCCCCCTACCAGTCCCCCTACCGATCGGCCTACCATTCCTCCCCCCGATCACGTGACCGGTAGGGGACGCCCTCCACAAACGCCCAGGTCACGGCCCATTCTGCCAGCGCCAGCTCGAGGCCGACTCGTAACCGGTTACGGGCGGGCGCCTTCGGCGGTGCTGCGCACTGCTCCGCTTCGCTCCGCACCCGCCCGTAACCTCGCGCGGCTCGCCGTGCCGGCGCTGCTGGCCGCCGCCCTCTTCTGACCTCTTCTGTCCCGCTGGGGACAATCCGCCGCTCGGTCTGCCCGGGCGGCCGCTTCGCGCCCGCGCGGGCCGCCGCCCGGCGTGCCTCCGGGAGCTGGGGCACGGGCAGCAAGCCGGGGCAGGCCCCGACCAGCGCGGGCCGCTCGCCTGGTATTCGAGCCGAATTGACTGTTCCAGAGTTACGGCCTTGCGTTCACGTGAGCCCAATGGTATAATAGAGGTACGAGCAGGGCAGTCCGCCCGCTTCGGTACCAGGCAGACCGCCTGGAGAAAGGATGGCGACCGTGAGCGCCAACACCCCCACACCGGATGCTCCTGAGAGCATCCAGTACCTCCCGCTGGAGCTCCTCGACCCGGCACCTTCCAATCGGGACATGGGTTCCGAGGAGGCGCTCCAGGAGCTGGCCCGGTCCATCAAGGCCAAGGGCCTCCTGCAGGCCATCGTGGTCTCGCCCAAGGGCGACGGCCGCTTCGAGATCGTCTTCGGTCACCGCCGCTTCGAGGGCGCGAAGCGCGCTGGCCTGGAGACCATCAAGTCCGAGGTTCGCGACTACAGCGAGCAGGAGCGCCGCGAGCTCCGGCTGATCGAGAACGTCCTCCGCAAGGACCCCACGCCGATCGAGGAGGCCCGCGCCTACCAGGAGCTGCTGGAGCTCAACTCCAAGCTCAACCAGGCCAAGCTCGCGGCCCGTCTGGGCATCGCGCAGGGGACGATCTCCAGGCGCCTGAAGCTCCTGGCGCTTCCGAGCAAGCTCCAGGACCAGGTCAATTCCGGTCGAATTTCGGCGGAGGACGCCTGGAACCTGAGCAAGCTCGCCAAGTTCCCCGAGCGGATCGAGCGCGCCCGCGCCAACGCCAAGCAGCTCGGCAGCATCCAGCTCGCGGTGAACAAGGAGCTGGAGGACCTGAAGAACGAGCTGAAGCGCAAGACGGCGGCGGAGGACCTGGCCGCCCGCAACATCACGCTCGCGCCGAAGGACTGGCAGCGCACGGGCCGGCGGCTCGGGTACGAGGAGGGCATGGTCCCGGTCGACCCGTTCGAGCACCAGCTCGAGTCCTGCCACGCGGCCCTCATCGGCGAGTCGGGCACGATCACCTACGTCTGCACGGAGCCGAAGCGCCACGACTCTTCCGCCGAGGCCGAGACCTCCCAGACGAAGAGCGCCGCCACCAGCACCGACGGCACCGGGAGCGCCCCCGCGCCGTCCGCCGAGGCTGAGACGGCCGAGCCCTCCAAGCCGACCGAGGCCGCCGACGTGCCCACCGAGCCCTCCGCCGAGGCCGAGACGAGCGAGGCCGACGGCGACGCCGAGCCGACCGAGCCCTCCGCCGAGGCCGACGCCCAGCGCAAGGCCGAGGCGGAGGCCGAGCGCGCCCGCGTCGAGGCCCTGCGGGACGCCGAGCAGGCCCGTCGAGCCGCGCTCCGCACGGCGCTCAAGGGCAAGCTGACCAAGGACATGGAGCGCCACATCTACCGGCAGGTCCTCAACGCCGTTGCCCTCGACCACGACATGATCGCCAAGGAGCTGCTGGAGCTGCCCGCGACCGACCAGGACGAGTCGCCCCTGCGCACCTTCGCCAGCAAGAGCGACGAGCGCCTGAAGAAGGCCGCCTTTGCCGTGCTGGCGATGCTCGCCGAGAGCGCCCTGCACGGGAAGCGCCCGGACTTCAAGGCCCGGACCGTGCCGCAGCACTACGACATGCTGTCGCGCATCGGCTACGCGCCCGCCCCCGTCGAGCAGACCGGGCTCGGCAAGGACGTGCAGCCTCCGGCGGACGTCGCCTGAGCCAGCACCCAGCCAGTGCCCAGGGGGCCGGCCACCACGCCGGCCCCCTGGAGCCCGTTCCTTACAACCGGTCCGGAAATTCGACTCGAATATCAGGCTGACGAAAGGACGGCAAAATGCCGGACTCCTCCTCCAACTTGGACACGAGACTGGTCGAGTTCGTTCGGCTCGGGTGCGAGGTCAGGTGCGGCTTCCTGACCGGGACGATCCGGGACTGGGCGACCGCCGAGGCCGTTGTCAGGGCAATCGGCGCAACCCATCAGCAGCTCTCGACGCCCAACCTCCTTGACGCACTCAAGGAGCTGTTCCCCAAGCTCTGGGCGATCCAGGCCGGACTCGACTGCGGGCCGGTCATCTACCTCAGGCTCCCGTTCCTGGCCAGCGACATGATCGCCGCCATCGGCCAGGACAGGGACGCGGTGCCGTACAAGTGCTTCTCGGTCCAAGAGCACCAGGAGATGATCGACGCCATCGAGGAGACGATGGTCGACCTCGGCGCCAGAGTGACGGTCGAATCCTCGAACATCGTCTACCCCCTTCCTGAAAAGGACCCACACACGGTCCGAGCCCGCTGGCTGTAGCCCGATCGAGCCACCACGAGCCGGAACGCTCCGCCCGTGCTCGTCCCGAGCCGGGCGGAGCGGCTTCCGCCCCGTTACGCCAGACCGTGGAATATTCGACTCGAATAGCTCTGTCGAAATGGCCTGGGGTCCACATGTGCGATAAAGCCGTTGGCAATTGCATTTCTATACTCGAATTGATATCATTTTGCAGCCGACCCATTTTGCCGACCTGGTTTTGCTGCGTGCCGGCTGGGCAGCCCGCCCCGTCCATTCGGGAGCAGTCCGCTCCCAGGAAAGGACGATCACATGACCGCCCCGACCTTCCTCGTCGAGACTGCTCTCGGCCCCTTCGCGCTCACAGTCGTCGATGAGCATTGCATCATCGCCCGGAGCGCACCCGGAGACGGCAGCCGCGACGAAGAGATCCAGGTCGTGTTCCACCAGGCCAGCGGTGACGCCTGGTGGCCACGAACCGAGGATGACGTCCTCGCCCTCCGTCGCGGCATCCACAGAGGAAGAGGGCGGACCGGCGGCATGGAGGTCCTGGACTTGCAGCCAGGGGTCATCGCCGCGCTCTCCGAAGTGGTCACCGAATGGGCATCCGCATGTCCGCTCCTGCTGGAGACCGCCGGCGCCATGAGTCGACAGAGCACAGGCCGACCATTTCCGGGCGACTCGTAGCCGGCCTGATCGTCGAGGAGGACGCAAATGTGGATCGTGCGTGAGCGGTTGACCCACAACGGTACGGTTCTCGATGAACGAAAAGCCGATACCTGGGAGGCAGCCAGGGCCTTCGCGCGGGTGATCGCGCTGCGCGTGTCCGACGTGACCACCGGGACGGAGCGCCGGACCTGGCTCCAGGTGGCCAGCTATCTCGGACGCAGGCTGCCACGCGACTGTCCCTACTCCAAGGAAGCGTTCGGCCGCGAAGTGGTGAGCGAGGAGTCGAACAAGGTACAGGAGTAGGACCGATGCTGTTGCAAGGCGGAAGCCTTGTTAGGCTTGGGCGAACGAGAGCCCAAGACGATCACGAGGGAGGGAAGCGGTGGCCGAGCGATTCCTCGGGGTGGCCGCGGTCGCAAGGCTCCTCGACCGCGATCCCTCGCTCATCTACCGGCTGCGCCAAGACCAGCGCTTCCCTCCGCACGCTGTTGAGATCGTCGAACCTAAAGGGGCACGGAAGGGCTGGCGCGAGGCCGACGTCACCGCCTACCAAGCGGGGTCGGCGGTCAGCGTCCCACCTGTCCAGCAGTACTACGGCGTTGCCAAGTTCGCCGAGGTCCTCGGCCGCAGCGCCGCCAGGGTGTGGCAGTACGAGCAGAAGGACCCGGCCTTCCCAGCGCCCGCCGTCGAGATCGTCGAGCGCAAGGGCATCCGGAAGGGCTGGCGCGAAGCCGACGTCATGGCTTACCTGGCACATCGCGAGCAAGCGGCCACGGCCGAGCCGTAGGCCAGCGCTCCACTCCATACCTCGGATACGAGGCCCGCCGCAGCGGAATATTCGAGTCAAATAACTCGATCCCTCGGTCCCAAGGCGAGGCAGTCCGCCTCCCTGCCTGATCTCGGGCAGTCCGCCCGAAGAAAGGACCTGACGATGACCTGCTCCTCAAGCGACGCGATCGGCCGCGCACTGCTGGCCGATACCCTGCGCGTCGCCGATCTCGACTTCCCAGCCGACGAGGTGACGTGCTTTTCCGTCACCCTGGCCCCAGACCCCGCTGGCGACCCGGCCTGCATCCTCTACCGGGACGGGCAAAGGGCGGGCGTCAAGGACTTCAAGCTCACGAGCCGGACCGCGCACATCTCGCCCCTGTTCGTGACCACGGCCGGCGAGCCCTTCACGTGCCAGCGCCTCGACGACATGGCCGGCCTCACCGAGCGCCTCCTGCAGCTCATCAGCGAGCGCACGTCGGCCGAGCCGCCCACCCCGCACTACCACGTCCAGGAGCACTGGATGGATGCCTACGGCGAGCCGAAGGCCCCTCGGCACGACCTGCTCGAAGCCGCACGGGCCGAAGCCTCCGCGCGGGCGCAGCACTACCGCTCGACGGGGTGCCAGGTCGAGGGCGACCCTCGCCTCGGCTACGTCGTCACCCAGCTCGCCGACGTCTGCGTCATCCAGTACCTGACCTGCCACGAGCCGGACTGCCCCGGTCCTGTCGACCGCAGGGGAGCTGGGTCCGCGAACTCACGGGGAAGCGAGGGTCGCAATGTCGCCGTCGCATAACTCCGACCAGAGCCGCCCCCGCGCGCAGCTCGAGACCGAGTTCGGAACCCTCGAGCTCACCGTCTCCGACGCGGACTGCGTCACGGTGGCCACTCCGCGCCCGGACGGCTACATCACCGTCAACCGCGTCCAGGTCGACCTCCACTCAACCCTGCACCGCGCGGAGACCGGCGAGTGGCAGTGGAAGGACCGCGACCACATCGGCGCCAGCCGCCACGACGGCACCGGGTACGGCGACTCCTTCCACGGCCTCAGCTACAACGCCCACGACAAGCTCTGCGACACCATCCCGGTCGCCGTCAGCCAGTGGGCCGACGCCCACCCCGACCTCCTACGAGCCGGCGCCCTCGCCGCCCGCGCCGACCAGCGACGCGCAGTGCTCGCCGAACTCGACCAGGTCATCGAGCAGGCCGGCAACCTCCGCGCCGAGATCGAGCGCATCGACACCGAGATCGCCACGCTGAAGGCAGCCACCGAGTAGCCCCACCCGACCAGCGCCGGGGCGTCCGCCGACAAACGCCAAGGACGCCCCGGCGCTTCGCGTGCGGTTCCTTCCGCTGGCGTTGATGGCAGGTTCCAGGTAGTTTCCGGCTTCAAGCTGTGTGAGGGGTGATCGGGGTGGATGCGCGGGTTCCGTTGGATACGGCGGTCAAGGCATTACGGTCAGAGCTGTACGCGGCGATGGAGGCGGGTGCCGACGAGAAGCTGCAATTTCGGCTCGGGCCGGTCGAGCTGGAGCTCGGGCTCGAAGTGTCGAATGAGGCAGGCGGCGACGCGGGTATCCGGTTTTGGGTGGTATCGCTGGGCGGCAAGGCCGGCCGGACCTCGACCTCAACGCACCGGGTCAAGCTCACCCTGAACCCAGTCTCCCGCACCGACGAGCAGGTGCGGATCGGCTCAGAGGGCAGCGACGAGATCGACTGACGATGGTGGGGGCTGGTCGTGATTCGTGAGGACCCACGAGTCGTCGAGCTGATCACGTGGTACGGGGATGACCGGCGGGTGGTCGGGTCGGGCTACCTGGTCGCACCGCGGCTGGTGCTGACCGCCACACACGTGACGGCCCCCAAGGGTGGAAGCGTCGAGCGAAGACAAGCCCGCCCCCTCGGCGCCACGCAGTTCGTCGATGCCGAGCTGGCATGGTCCAGCCGCGCAGGCTGGGACGCATCGTTGCTGACCATTCCATCCGGCGACGTGACTGCCGGGATACGTGTGCCGGTGCGGTGGGGCCGCCTCCGTGGGACGCTACCGGTCGCGTGCCGGGCGATTGGGTTCCCAGACGCCAAGGCACGCGCAGGCAGCCAGGCGGGCCGGCAGGTCCGTGATCCGGACAGCATCCAGGGACGGCTGCATCCGGTGACCGCTGCCAAGCATCCCGTGGCGGATCTGCATGTGGACGGCAGTGTGCCACTGGCCACGACGACTGGGGAGAGCTTGTGGGCGGGCATGTCGGGGGCTGCTGTGTTGCGCGGCCCGTGGCTGGTAGGGATCGTGACCGGCGACCCGGCCAGCTTCGGTCCTGATCGGCTCACCGTGACCCTTGTCGAGCCTCTGCTTGAAGAGTCTGGGTTCCGAGAGACGCTGGTATCCCAGCAAGCCGGCCCGGAGGTCGGTTGGGCGGACGCGCCCGCCGCTTTGGTCTCTGCCTATAGGGACCCGCCGAATACGGTGTCCGGGGCACGCCTGCTGCAGGCCACCTATCAGGTGCTGCCGTTCGCAGGCCGCGAGCCTGAGCTGGCCGAGCTGACCAACTGGTGCGAGAGCGGCGAGAGGGTAGGCGCGCGGCTGCTGACCGGTGCCGCCGGACAAGGCAAGACGCGGTTGGCGTCCGAACTATGCGAACGCATGGCCGCTGATGGTTGGCTTGCCGGCCTGCTGGACCGCAGCACGCCGGAGGACCTGCAAGCGTTGGCCGCGTGGCCAGGGCCGCTGTTGGTGGTGGTGGACTACGCCCAAGCCCGTGTCGGGGACGTGCTTGCGCTGCTGGACCAGCTAGCCCTGGTCCAAGGGCCGAGCAGGGTGCTGCTGCTGGCCCGCGAGGCCGGTACCTGGTGGGACAATCTTCCGTTCCAGGCCAGTAAGCTGACCGAGGATACGCTCGCCGCCGCCAAGTACACGCGGCTGGCGCCCCTGGCAGCCGACCGCCTCACACGCAGCGAACAGTTTTGGTCGGCAGGGCGCTCGCTCGCCCGACGGCTGAGACGGCCGCTGGAGAGCGTTGTCGAGCCAGACCTATCCGACCCGGTCTACGGCAGCCCCCTGTTCGTGCAGCTTGCCGCGCTGTCCGCAGTTGACCAGGGCTCCCCACCCCAGGCCGGTCGTGTCCGCGACCACTTGCTGGCGTACACCCTGCGGCGAGAGGATGCCAAGTACTGGCAGCCCGCCGCCCAGACCGCAGCGGTCGGGTTGGATCAGACGAGCCGCACAAGGGCGGTCGCGGTCGCGACCCTGACCGCCGCCACGACCGAGGAGCTGGCCGTGGAGGCGCTGCGTAGGCTACCCGAACTTGCCGACGCCTCTCAGTTGGCGGTTCACCAAGTTGCCCGCTGGCTCCACGACCTTGACCCGGAGTCGTCGAGCTGGCTGCCACCGCTGCAACCTGACTTACTCGGCGAGGCCCTCGTCAATCAGGTTCTCGCGCAGGTTCCTGGTCTTCCTCTCCGGCTGCTCGGCGAGCCCATGCCGTCTTGGACGCGCCGTCTGCTCAGCGTGCTCGATCTCGGCGCGTCGCGCTTCTCCGCGATCGGCAGCGCAAGGGATCAGGTGCTGGCGGATCAACTGCCCGCCTTGCTGGAACATGCACACAATAGTCCCGACCCTGACCTGGGACGCATCCTAGCCCTGGCCGTAGAACACAGCGGCTCGCACGCCCTCGCCAGGCGCATCGTTGGACTGCTTCCCGATCGCAGTCTCGCGCTCGCAGAGTTGGCCACGGTCGCCATCCAGGTCGCGGTCCAAGACGCCGCCAGGCAACTCCTCCAGGCCCAGACGGCCCGCCAAGACCCCACACCGCTACGTGCCGACCACGCCGGCCTGCTCAACGACCTCGCCATCCGGCTGGGCGATCTCGGCCGTCACGAGGAGGCGCTGGCCGCCATCGAGGAAGCCGTAGAGCTACGTCGCGCCCTGGCCGCCGCCCGCCCCGACGCCTACCTGCCCGACCTGGCCACATCGCTGAACAACCTCGCCAACCTGCTGGGCACGCTCGGCCGTCACGAGGAGGCGCTGGCCGCCATCGAGGAAGCCGTAGAGCTACGTCGCGCCCTGGCCGCCGCCCGCCCCGACGCCTACCTGCCCGACCTGGCGATGGCGCTGAACAACCTCGCCAACCTGCTGGGCGATCTCGGCCGTCACGAGAAGGCGCTGGCCGCCGTTCGGGAAGCAATCAGCCAAATCTTGTCTCGGCTGGAAGCCCAGCCCTATGTTCTTCCAGACCGTGGGGCTCGACTCCTTCAGACCTATCTCAACCGGTGCCAAGCCGCGCGGCAGGAGCCAGATCAACAATTGGTTGAGCGGCTGCTCACAGTCCTCGGAAAGTAACGTGGAACTTGGCGCCAGCTCGCTGTCGCTGGCAGGTAGCGCCGATCAGTCGCACGCGGGCACCAGAGCCACAGCGCACCGAGACGATGGCCCTGAACGCATCATGGGATTCTGGTCCAGCGAGGTCCAGCGCAGCACTGAGGATCCGGCTCGCCTGCTACGCTCTCGCCGCCGACATCCGTCGCGCTGACAGCTCGGGAGCGAGGAGGGGAGCCGACTGGGATGGCCAGTGACTTGGCTCGGGCCATCGCGGCGCTCGTCGCGCTCGATGATGAGTTTCGCGCTCGCCAGCAGAACCGGCGGCGGTTGCGGGAGGCGACCGAGCAGGTGGCCCTATTGCTGATCGAGCGGACGCGGGTTGGTGATCAGGCGACCGTGAACGGCGCCATGTATGCCACGGAGCAGGTGACCTGGCCCGTGTCGACTGGCGATCGTGCTGACGAGCCGCATCCTCACGGCGCTCGGGCGCTTCTGCGGGGCGACGCGGTCCTGGTGGTCGCCGAGCGTGACAACCGCGGACGAGCCAGCGCGCTGAACGTCGGTCCTCGTCTTGGCCGCCGCAGGCCCGGCGCTGGCGCCGTCAGCTACGACCTGCGCATCGCCGGTGAGGACGACTATCTGGCGTTCGCAGGCGAGGTCGGCGCGGTGATCGAGGCGTTCCAGGTGGAGGTCGCCGCGGACGCAGAGCGGCTGCGGGTGGCGGGCGTTGAGCTGGTCGACGCGCTGGTCAGGCTGCTCAGGTAGCTGGTCAGGCTGGGCGGGGCCGGCCGCCGGACAGTATTCGACTCGAATATCGGGCGGTCGTGACGGGTTGCGGCGAACTACACAGATTGTGGACTTGCCGTTTGGCTTGCCTCTGTGTACCGTTCTGCGCCGTTACGGAGATATCAGCGGTGAAGGTCATGCGCGTGGGTCTACCGGCGGACGGAGTTCGTCATGGTCGGGTTGGGTACCGGGTACTCGGCTTGCTGGTGGCTGCGGTGATCGCGTTGCCGATGAGCGGCTGCGATGCGGCCTCTGGACGGGGACACTCAACGGGAACCTCGTCCACGCGGACCGGAGCCGCGCCGGGTTCGGCGATGACGACGAGCACGACGGTCGATCCGGAGGCGGCCGCAAAGGCGGAGATTGCGGCGACCTACCGGGCATGGTGGGCAGACCTGGTGGCGGCGAACCGCGACCCGGTCGGCGCCGATGACCGGCTCGACGACCACATGACCGGCGATGCGCTGAAGACGGTGCAGGTCTTCATCATCGACCGCCGCACTCAGGGGCTGGTGACCCGCGGCGCCATCGCGGTCGGCACGCCGAAGGTGAGCGTGCGCGACCGCCAGGCGACCGCGACCGGCTGCGTGGATGCCACGCGGAGCACCAGCTACCGCGACGGCAGGCCCGTGCCGAACAGCCAGGGCTCCGTCAGGTCCTACACCGTCAGATTCACCTTCAGCGGGGGCTGGAAGGTCACGAACTTCTCTTCAAAGGAGAGCAGATGCGTGGTCAGGCAGTCCTCGCCGCCTTGATGCCGCTGGGTTTGCTCGCCCAGTCCGCCACGGCACTGCCGAGCGCCAGCAGCGACTACACCCCCGTCCAGAGCTGCCCTGGCGGCGTGTGCCTGAGCGCCCAGAGCCCCGCACAGCCAGGTGCCGCGACCGGTGCCGGGACCCACGACGGTGCGACGACCGTCGTGTCGTGCGCCTACCGCCCGCTCCCCGCGGCTGAGGCCGCGGCGCTCGACCTCGTGAGCCCCCATCCGGAACGGCCCGGCGGCTGGTTCTACCATCCGTGCCGTGGCGACGGGCTCACCCTGCGGCAGTGGCAGGGACCGATCTGGGTCGCCTTCCCCACCCCCAACGACGGCCCCGTGGTCGACCCGGGCACGCTCGCGCAGGAGGCATACCGGCTCCTGCCGATCCCACCACCCCAGCTCGCGACGAATCCGCCTGCCGGCGGGCTGCAACTGGTCCGTGTCGCGACCTGGCTCTGGGTCAGCCGCACGACCTGGGGCACCCGAACGGCCACGGTCTCGGTCCCGGGCGAGTCGGTGAC
>WNGE01003979.1_pt1 | contig 31492 bp, 29 predicted proteins | sample 5400651 | NCBI WGS metagenome assembly WNGE01 (sample SAMN13153370, study PRJNA577476) | soil metagenome | isolation source: 60 cm soil or saprolite under grassland replicate 2 | place: USA:California | collected 2016-06-15
GGCCTCGCCCTCCTCGATCGCCTTGGCCAGGATGACCTCCTGCTCGGCGGTCAACAGCGGGACCTTGCCGATCTCCTTGAGGTACATCCGCACCGGATCGTTGGTCGGCGCCTTCAGCGCCAACTCCTCGTCCCTGGCCGAGCGGGCCTCGCGCGCGAACTCCTCCGCATCGAGCTCGTCCACCATCTCGACGACCTCGATGTTCTCGTCCTGCAGGTGCTGGAGGATGTTGTCCATCTGCTCGGCCGACACGTCGACCGGCGCCAGCGCCTCGATCACTTCTTCATTGGTGAGGAAGCCGCGTTCCTTTCCCTTCGCGACGAGCTCGCGCACCTCGTCGATCTGGGCTTCCTTGGCCATGGCCATCTGGTCAAGTACCTCTCGTGTCGTCCGGAACGTGCAGGGGGCGTCTCACCCCTCTACGTGCTGCGCGGCAAAGGGGGACTGTCGCCTCCTGACCGCGGCTCCCGCAGGGCTCGCCGTCGGGCCTCGAGGGCGATGAGTTCTTCGAAGAAGCGAGTGTACTCGTCCGGCCGCTCCACTGGGTTCATGCGTTGCAACGTCCCCTTGAGCTGGTCGATGACTCGGGTGAGGCGGAACTCCTCGAGCCGCCGAAAGACCTCGTCAGCGTACGCTCGGTTCTCTTCCGCCGCGAATGCCTCGATGGCCAGTCCGCGCAGGAACCGCCGCTCGCCCTCGTTCGCCGCGGCCTCCAGGACCGCGTCGAGCGGCTTTCCGGCGCCGCCCGCCTTGGTCAGGGCGGCGAACGAGCCCTTGGTCGCCGGGGTCGTGAACCAGTCGTCCTCCCAGAGCTGCGAGACCTCCAAGGTCCAGTCGGGGTGCTGGAGCGCGAACTTCAGCGCCTCGCACTCGACGCGGGCCTGGGGGCTGCGCGAGCGCGGCGGCGCCTTGGCGATCGGGGACGCCTCGACCGTGACAGTCGAGCGCTGGCCGGCGACCATCGCCAGGTATTCGCGTTCGTCCAGGTGCAGCCGCTGCACCACCGAGCGCGCGTGCTCGGTCCGTTGCAGCGAGTCCGGGATGCTCCGCAGCACCGGCATCAGCTCACGGGCGGCGCGCGCCTTTCCCTCGGGACTGCGAAGGTCGAATTGCGCCAGCTTCCAGTCCAGCCACCAGCGCACCAGGGGCCGCGCCTCGTCGAGCAGCTCGCGGAACGCGTCGCCGCCGCGCTGGCCCACGAAGTCGGCCGGGTCCAGGCCGGGCGGCATGGTCAGCACGTGCGCGGACAGCGATGCCTCCGGGGCGGCGACCAGCTCGCCGATCCCCCGCTCTGCGGCCTTGGAGCCGGCGGTGTCGGCGTCGAAGGCCAGGATGACCCGCTCGGTGAAGCGGCTGAGGAGCTTGAAGTGGTCGGCCCGCAGGGCCGTGCCGCAGGTGGCCACGGCCTGGGGCACGCCGGCGCGGTGGCAGGCGATCACGTCGGTGTAGCCCTCGACCACCACGGCGAAGCCCGCCTGCACGATCGGGACCTTGGCCCAATTGAGCGCGTAGAGGACTCTCCCCTTGAACCAGACCGGCGTCTCGGAGGTATTCACGTATTTGGGCTGGCCAGTGGCGTCGGAGAGCAGCCGGCCCCCGAAGGCGACCGGGTCGCCGGCGACGTCGAAGATCGGGAAGAGCACGCGGGCGTGGAAGGCGTCGCGCAGGCCGCGGCTGCCGGTGCGGGCCAGCCCCGCCTCGGTCAGCTCCTCGGGCCGGAAGCCCTTGCCTCGCAAGTGGTTGACCAGCGCCTCCCAGGACGATGCCGGCGCCCAGCCGAGCCGGAACCGCTCGGCGGTGGAGCGGTCGAACCCGCGGGAGCGGAGGTAGTCGCGGGCGGGCCGGGCGTCCGGGGACTCCAGCAGCGTCCGGTGGTAGAACTCGACCGCCTCGGCGTGCGCGGCGACCAGCCGGCTCTTACGACCCAGGCTGCCCCGCTCCCCCGCCGAGCGGCCCTCGTAGCGCAGCTCGATCCCCGCCCGCTGCGCGAGCCGCTCGACCGCCTCGGTGAACGACAGCGTCTCCTGCTTCTGCAGGAAGTCGATCGCGTCGCCACCTTCTGAGCAACCGAAGCAGTGGTAATGCGCCCTCGTGGAGTCGACGGTGAAGGAGGGGGTCTTTTCCTGGTGAAAGGGGCAGAGGCCCTTCATGCGGGTGCCGCCGGCGGGGCGCAGGGCGACGTACTCGCCGACCAGGGCGACGATGTCGGTGGCCGCGCGCACCTCTGCGATGGATTCGTCACGGATTCGGCCGGCCACGGCTTCCCTCATTTCGCCCGATGCTGCGCTGCCCGCCGCCACGCTGAATCCGAGCCTACGACGTCAACGGGGAAGCGGGGGCCGGTCGGTGGCGCGGAGGGAATTGTACGCGGCACCCCGGACGCACGGCGCCCTGCGTCCACAGGGCGGGCGGTGGATCGCTAGCGGTAGACCCGCGGCCTGGTGCGCTGGCCGCCGCGCGGGTCGTCGGGACCGCGCCGGTAGCGGTCGTACTGCGCGTGGTGGCCGCCCCACGGGTCGGACCGGTGATCGAAGGAGTCGCCGTGGCGGTCACGCGGATGCTCTCGGATCTCCTGCGGCCCGAACACGCGGATGCCGTGCGAGCCGAGCGCCAGTCCCCAGCCAAGCAGCGTCCAGACGGGCCAGAAGAACAGGATCCGTCCCACCGCGATGCTGGCGACCAGCCACAGCACGATCATGAACCCGTTCACGCACGCGTAGCTGAGCAGGTGCCGGTAGAAACGCCACCGGATCACGCTCACCGGATCGAGGCCCGGCGCCTCTGGCAGTGGTGGCGGGAGCGGCGGAAGATCCCTGGTCAGAACCTCGAGGTCGCCGAGCGTCTTGGCCTCGTAGGCAAGGCCCATGCGCTCGGTGAACTCGCTGACGGTCAGCCGCCCATCGCCGTGGTGCTGGCGTAAGGCGAAGACGATCTGCTCCCTGTCGGCGTCGGATGCCCGCAGCGAGGCCCGCCGCCGGCTCGGCTCAAGCTCCATGCCGATGCTCCCTCATACGCCTCGCTCAATCTCAGAGTAGCAGCCCTTGCCCCATCGAAAAGTTCTTACTGCCGGGAGCCGACGCCGGCAGTCAGGAACCCGACAAGCCCTCCACCGCAAGGCGTTTGAAAACCTCAGAGATCGGGTGCGAAGGCAGATTTCCATGCAGCCAGGGCGTAGCGGTCGGTCATGCCGGCGATCGCATCGATCGCCTGCTGCTCGACCGGATCGCCGTCCAGGCTGGCCCCCATCGGCATGGCCTCGGGATGCTCCAGGTAGTAGCCGTAGAGGTCGGTGAGCAGGCGCTTGGCCCGCTGTGTCTGCTCGTCCGCCTCGGGCCGCAGGTAGACGCGCTCGAACATGAACCCGCGCAGCACGGTCATCGCCTCGGCGCAACGCTCGCCCTGCACCACCAGGGGCTGGCCACGCGAATGGCGGATCACGTCCTCGACCAGGGTCCCGATCATGTCGGAGGGCGTCTCGCCGAGCGCACGGCGGACGTCGGCGGGCAGGTCCCCCAGCCCGCCCAGCACGCCGGCGCGCAACGAGTCGGCCAGGTCGGCGGTGAGGTAGGCGATGCGGTCGGCGAGCCGCACGCAGGTCCCCTCCAAGGTGGAGGGCGCCTCCAGTCGCCAGGAGTGGTGGCCGATCCCGTCCAGCACCTCGGCGGTGAGGTTCCGCGGCTCCAGCAGGGTGAGCAGGCGCACCCCCTGCGCGGCGTGGTCGAAGCCGCCGGGCGCCAGCGCCTCCAGCGCCGCCTCGCCGCCGTGGCCGAAGCAGGCGTGGCCGAGGTCGTGGCCGACCGCGACGGCGGTGGCCAGCGGCACGTTCAGGGACAGCGCCTGGGCGATCGTGGCGGCGATGCGGGCCGTCTGCTGGACGTGGGTGGCGCGGGTGACGTAGTGGTCGCCGATGAAGGGGCCGCCGTGGCTGCCGCCGGCGGGTCCCTCGCCCGAGAACGCCGGGATGAACGACTGGGTCTTGCCGTGGGCGCGCAGCATCGCCCGCGAGAAGGTGATCCGGTCCAGGTCACGCATCCAGCAGGTGCGCACCGGGTCCTCTGGCTCGGGCTGAGCGCGACCCGCCGAATGCGCCGACCTGCCGGCCCATGGCGCCAGTGTGCGCAGCTCGGCCGCCTCGAGCTCGGCACGGATCGTCCCCTGATCGACCCAGTCCTGCGTCGCCCGCACGGTCGGCTCCTCCATCATCGCCGTAGAGTTTCGGCGCGTCATCGCAATCCCTCGAGACCCTCAGTTTGCACGCGACCTGTGACAGGCGGTGCTCGGCCCCGGCGCGAGCGCCCGGCAAAGGACCCGCTGGGGCCTCGGGGGGAGCCGGCTGGGGCTCCCCCCGAATGCAGTGACCGCTACTTGCTCGACGAGCTGGCGTCGCCGATGGCGGACTGGCCGGCGGCCAGACGCGCGGTCGGCACCCGGAACGGCGAGCAGGACACGTAGTCGAGGCCGATCTCGTGGCAGAAGCGGACCGAGTCGGGGTCGCCCCCGTGCTCGCCGCAGATGCCGAGGTGCAGGTCCTCCCTGCCGGCCCTGCCCTCCTCGCAGGCGATCTTCATCAGCCGGCCGACGCCGGGCCGGTCGATGGTCACGAACGGGTTGGCCGGCACCAGCTTGCGTTCCTCGTACATGCCGAGGAACTTGCCGATGTCGTCGCGCGAGAACCCGAAGGTGGTCTGGGTCAGGTCGTTGGTGCCGAAGGAGAAGAACTCCGCCACCTCGGCGATCTCGCCGGCGACCAGCGCGGCGCGCGGCAGCTCGATCATGGTGCCCCAGGACACGTGGAGGTCGATGCCGGCGTCCGCGATGACCTGCTCGGCCACGGGCTCCAGCTCCTCGCGGAGCTGGGCCAGCTCCTCGCGGGTGGCCGCCAGCGGGATCATGATCTCCACGATCGGGTTGCCGCCGTCCCGCTTGACCTTGCAGGCCGCCTCGACGATCGCCCGCACCTGCATGGCGTACAGCCCCGGCTTGACGATGCCGAGCCGCAGCCCGCGCAGGCCGAGCATCGGGTTGACCTCGTGCAGGTCGTTGACCTTGGCCAGCATGTCCGAGGCGTCGGCCAGCGGTATGCGCTCGCCGCTGACCTCCACCTCGTCCTGTCCAGCCTGCTCAGCGAGGGCGACCGCGACGGCGAGGTCCACCTGGTCGGGCAGGAACTCGTGCAGCGGCGGGTCCAGCAGCCGCACCGTGACGGGCTTGCCGTCCATCTCCTTGAAGATGCCGATGAAGTCCTCGCGCTGGAGCGGGGCGAGCACGTCGTAGGCCGCCTGCTCCTCCTCGGCGGTCGAGGCGAAGATCATCGTGCGGACCGCGGCCACGCGCTCCTCACCGAGGAACATGTGCTCGGTGCGGCACAGCCCGATGCCCTCGGCGCCGCGCTCGAGGGCGTTGGCGGCCTGCTGCGGGGTGTCGGCGTTGGCGCGGACCTTCAGCCGCCGGACCTCGTCGGCGTGGGTCATGAAGCGCTCGTAGGCCTGCCAGATCTTCTCGCGGCGGGCCTCGGGGTCACCGGAGCGCGCCCGCTCGATCGGCGAGTCGGCCAGTTCGAGCTTGCCGGCGTAGACCTTGCCGGTGAAGCCGTCGATGGTCACCCAGTCGCCCTCGGCGACGGTGGTCGACCCGACGGTGAAGCGCTTGCCGGGACGGTCGACCCGGATGGCGTCGGCGCCGCAGACCGCCGGGATGCCCTCGCCACGGGCGACCACGGCGGCGTGCGAGTTGGTGCCGCCAGCCGAGGTGAGGATGCCCTGGGAGCGGATCATGCCGTGGTAGTCGTCCGGGGTGGTCTCGCGGCGGACCAGGATCACCGGCTCGCCGCGCCGGGCCCAGGCCTCGGCGTCGTCGGCGGCGAACACCGCCTTGCCCACCGCCGCGCCCGGCGAGGCGTTGAGTCCCGTCGCGATCGGCTCGCCGCCGGAGGCGATGACCTTCTTGAACAGCTCCTCGAGCCGATCGGCGTCCAGGCGCAGCAGCGCGGTGCCGACGTCGATCAGGCCCTCGTCCTGCATGTCGTAGGCCATGATCCATTCGGCGAAGGCGGTGCGCTTGCCGACGCGGGTCTGGAGCAGCCAGAGCTTGCCCTGCTCCACCGTGAACTCGATGTCACACATGTCACGGTAGTGACGCTCAAGCTTCTGCATGTCCTCCTGCAGCTCGCTCCAGGCCTGCGGCTGGACCTCGCCCATCTGGTCGAGCGCGAGGGTGTTGCGGATGCCGGCGACCACGTCCTCGCCCTGAGCGTTGGGCAGGTAGTCGCCGTAGGGGTGAGGGTCGCCGTTGGCGGGGTTGCGGGTGAACGCCACGCCGGTGCCGGAGTCGTCGCCCTTGTTGCCGAACACCATCGACTGGACGTTGACCGCGGTGCCGAGATCATCGGAGATCTTGTTCTTGCGCCGGTAGTCGATCGCGCGCTTGTTGTCCCACGAGCCGAACACCGCCTCGATGCCCTGGCGGAGCTGCTCTACAGGCTCCAGCGGGAACTCGCGGCCGGTCTGCGAGACGATGATCTTCTTGAACTGGTCCACCAGGGCGCGCAGGTCGCCGTCGTCGAGGTCGACGTCGTTGCGCACGCCCTTGGCGTTCTTGGCCTCGTCGATGGCCTCCTCGAAATGGTCCCCGTCCACGCCCATGACGGTCTTGCCGAACATCTGCAGCAGGTCGGCCGGGTCGCCGAGCTTGCGGCCCATCTTGCTCTCCAGGCTGGAGAGGTGCTCGGCGACCTCGTCGAGCATCCCCTCCGGGAAGGTGCGGCCGGCCGCGCGGTAGGCATTGCAGGCCTCGCACGTCACGGTGAAGCCATGGGGGACCGGGAGCCCCATGTTGGTCATCTCGGCGAGGTTGGCGCCCTTGCCGCCGAGAAGGTACTTCATTTCTTTGTTGCCTTCTTCGAAGTCATAGACGTACTTCGTCCCTGACATGGCTCCTCCCTGACGTGACGGGTCCGTGCAGGCCTATCGAGGGCCGCCGGGTCGAGCGTACCCACGATCGGTGCACGACAATGAGGTCATGCTCGCGTCACTGAGTCCCCGCCGCCGGCTGCTGGTCGCGGCCGCCACGCTGCTGGCGGTCGCCGCCACCGTGGCGGGTCTGCTCGTCGCCCTGTGGCCCGATCGGCAGCCTACTCCCGCGAGCGTGGTCCCGGTGGTGCTGGTCCACGGCTACGACGGCACGCCGGCGTCCTTCGACGTCCTCTCCAGCCGTCTGCGGGCCGCTGGCCGCCAGGTGGTGGTGGTCCAACTCCCCGACCGGGGCACCGGCGACATCGAGGTCTCCGCCGGCGTGGTGGCCCGGGCTGTCGACGGCACCGGGGCGAGCAGGGTCGACCTGGTCGGCTACTCGGCCGGCGGGATCGTGGTGCGCACCTACCTCGGCCAGCCCGGCGTGGCCGCCCACGTCCGGCACGTGGTGCTGCTCGGCTCGCCCAACCACGGCGCCCAGCTCGCCAGCCTGGCGGCGCTGCTGGGCCCGCGGCTCTGCTCGGGAGCATGCGCCGAGCTGGTGCCCGGCTCGGCGCTGCTGGCGCGCCTCAACCAGCTGGTGCGCGGCAACGAGTTCCCGGCGGGGCCGGACGTCACCAGCATCTGGACGGCGCTGGACCGGACGGTCACCCCGCCGGCCTCGGCGGTGCTGGCCGGCGCGCGCAACGTGCGTGTCCAGGACGTCTGCGCCGACTCCAGGATCGACCACGGCGGGCTGGTGCGCGACCCGCTCACGCTCGGGCTGGCGCTGCGGGCGCTCGACGGCACCCTGGAGCGCAAGCCGGGTCCGTCCGACTGCGCCGCCCTGCGCGGCGACGGCCAGTGAGCGTGACCGAGCGCCGGGTCATCGTCGAACCGCTGCCCACCGGAGCCAGTTGATCCCGACCGGTCGCCGGGCCAGGACTGCTCAGGCCAGCAGGTGGCGCTGGAGGAAGGCGACCGTGCGGGTCCAGGCCGCGAAGGACTGTCACAGGTGCGAGGTACAACTGTGACGGGACAAGAGAGCAAAGAGGAGACGGGAGGCCACTCATGGAGCCTCGGTACGGCGCGCTCTACGGCGCCCTCGAGCAGCTCGCCAGCGACCGCAGGCGCGACTTGCAGGCGTCCGCCCGAGCCTGGCGACTATCGACCCGACACAGGCGCCGCCGCCTGCCGACCCGCCGCTGGCTCGCCCTGGCGATCGGCCTGCGCCCGGCGACCACACGAACCGCCTCCGCGACCTGCGCCCCACGCTCCGCCTGACCCGGCGCCGGGCGGCTTGACCCGGGGAGCGGGCGGCCCGAATATCGCCGTGGTTCAGGGCTGGGCGGCGAGGGCGCGCGGATCGGGGGAAGCATGAGCGGCATCGGGGTGCTCGGGATCGACAACGTCCTGTTCGACGTGGGCGATCTGGACGGGGCGCGCCGGTTCTACGGCGAGCTGCTCGGGCTCCAGGAGAAGTTCGTCTTCCCGCAGGTCGGGCTGGTGTGCTTCCGCCTCGGTGACGAGGAGCCCGGGCTGCTGGTGCGGGGCGGCGGCGCGGAGCCCGCGCCGCCGCGGCCGTCGCCGCGCCTGTGGCTGGAGGTGCCGAACGCGCGCGCCGCGGCGGCGGTGCTCGGGGACGCGGGCGTCGACCTGCTCGACGAGCCGAGGGAGCTGCGCACCGGCTGGGTCGTCGAGCTGTCCGATCCGTGGGGCAACGTGATCGGCCTGACCGACTACCTCAACGACCCGGCTCGCGCCCGTCAGGCGGCGGCCGGGCGGTGACGCCTGGCCGCTGGAGTGGCGGGGGCCAGAGGAGGCGCTGCGGCGTGGCCCGTATCCGGCCGAAACGATGCGAATGGCACTGGAGCGCGTTCGGGCGACGACCGACCCCATTGACTCGACCGGGCCGTGGCAATAGCGTGCACGCAGCAGAGCAACCTTGCGAGCGAGGGGGGACGTCATGCGGGTGCTCGTTCAGTTCCGATCGTCGCCACAAGTCCATTCCGCACTGCTCGCCGGCGAGGCGATGCCCGCCTTCGCCGCCGAGTCGATGGCGGCCGCCGGGGAAGGGGCGGCCGGGCTGGTGGGCACCGGCGGGCCGATCACCGGCCTCAGCGTCGACACCGCCTACACTCCCGTCCAGGTCCCGACCCCGAGGGCCGCCAGGCCGGGCGTGAGCGCTTTCCGCTTCAGCCAGCCGGTCAGCTTCTCGACAGCGCCCGAGGAGGCGACCTACGTGGTCCGGGGGTCCATCCCCGACGACCCGGAGCGGCAGCGCGACGCGCTGTCGGAGGCGCAGCGCCATCCCGAGGTGGTCGGGATCTTCTCCGACCCGACGGTGCAGACGAGCCTGGTCTGCCCCGGCAGCCCGGCCGTCGGCAACGACCAGGACGTGGCCACGCTGCTCGGGGTCAAGGCGCTGGACGACGAGGGCCTGGACGGCCATGGCGTGCCGCTGGCCATCGTCGACACCGGCATCAACATCGCCTTCCTGAAGAGCAAGGGCAGGGACCCGCGCTACAGCATCCCCAGGAGCTGGACGCCGCAGGGCGTGGAGACCAAGCCGGGCAGGCACCCGGTCGACCACGGCACCATGTGCGCCTTCGACGTCGGCATCGCCGCGCCAGAGGCGACCCTGCTCGACTACGCCGTGCTGCTGTCGAAGACCGCCGGCGAGACCGCCATGTCCGGCCTGCTGAGCGACGCGGTGCTCGCCTACTCCAAGCTGCTCGGCATCATCCAGGCGCAGCCGGCGAGCCGGCGGCGGCTGGTGGTCTCCAATAGCTGGGGGATGTTCGACCCGGTATGGGACTTCCCAGTCGGCCACCAGGGCAATTACTCCGACAACCCGGCGCACCCCTTCAACGTGATCGTGGCGAGCCTCGCCGACGCCGGCGCCGACATCCTGTTCGCCGCCGGCAACTGCGGGCGCGACTGCCCGGACGGCCGCTGCGGCTTCGGCGACGCCCAGCCGATCTGCGGCGCCAACTCGCACCCGAGCGTGACCTCGGTGGCGGGCATCGACACCAAGAAGCGGCGCGTCGGCTACTCGTCGCAGGGGCCCGGCCGGCTGTCCGCCGCCAAGCCCGACGTGTCCTGCTACACCCACTTCACGGGCTCCGACGTGTTCCATGGACCGGACAGCGGCACCTCGGCCGCCTGCCCGGTGGCCGCCGGCGTGGTCGCGGCGATCCGCACCCACCATTCGCCGAGCCAGCTCTCGCCCGCCGAGCTGCGCACGCTGGTCGCCAAGACCGCCACCGACCTCGGCGGCACCGGCTTCGACAACGACTTCGGCTGGGGCGCGCTCGACGGCACCGCGATGGTGGCCTCGCTCGCCAACGTCAGGCGCCGACGCCCGCGCCACGACGCCTGAGCGGGACGCAGTCCGATGGCCACGGTGATGATCACGCTGCGACTCGAGCCCGAGCAGGCGTCCCTGGAGGAGGTGCGGCGCCTGCTCGGGCTCGCCGAGGACGAGGTCGACCGCCACTTCGGGGTGGTCAACATCAACCCCAGCGAGCACCTCTACACGATCCTGGTGGACGAGCACGCCGCCGAGCGGGTGAAGGGCGCGGGCCCGGTCCGGGGCGTCTTCTCCAACCCCAAGATCGAGCCGACCTGATCGGGCTCGGGCCTGCTCAGCTCTTGACGTCCTTGGTGGCGAAGTTCGCCCAGGCGGCGCCGAGGAACACCAGGATGTAGACGCCCTGGATGGCGAAGCCGCGGGCCACGCCGTGCCACAGGATCGGCACGCGGAACAGGTCGACGAACGACAACCAGTAGTGGGTCGGCAGGTAGGGCTTGACCGAGGCCGCTGCGTCGAGCAGGTCCAGCACCTGCGAGGTGACCAGGGCCGCCAGCGCGCCGAGCGCGGCCGCCAGCGGGGAGTCGGTCAGGGTCGAGGCGAACAGCGCGATCGCGCCGACGCCGAGCATCGACCAGGCCACGTAGACGATGGTCACGACCGTCCGCCAGGTGGCGTCCTGGGCGGCGATGGTCTGGCCGGAGACCGACGGCAGTGGTTTGACGCCGAACATCGTCGCGCCGACCACGAACGCGACCGCGGCCACCACCAGGACGGCCAGGAACACGAACACGATCGTGACGGCCAGCTTGGCGACCAGCAGCCGGGTGCGGCCGACCGGCCGGATCAGCAGGTAGCGCAGGGTGCCGTGGTTGGCCTCGCCGGCGACCGCGTCCCCGGCCATGACCGACACCGCCACCGGCAGGAAGACCGGCAGCACCAGCGCCAGGGCGGCTGCCGGGAACAGAGCGCCGTTGCTGAGCACCGCGCCGAGGAAGGCGGGGCCTTCGCCCGGCCTCGGGCCGATGCCGGTGATCTTCAGGAAGATGGCGACCAGCGTCGGCAGGCCGGCCAGCAGCCCGATGCTGACCCACGTCCGCGGCCGGCGCACCAGCTTGCGCAGCTCAACCAGGAGCATCCGGCACCTCCCGTCGCTCGCCGCCGCGCTCCGGCGCCGCGCTGGCGCCGCCGGGCCCGGCGGCACCGCCGGGCCGCCCGCCGGTCAGCGCGAGGAACACGTCCTCGAGGGAGGGGCGCTCGACCACCAGCTCGCGGACGGGCACGCCGCCGGCGACCAGGTGGCGGTTGAGGGCCTCCGGGCTGGTGCCGTCGAGCTGCACCACCAGGCTGTCGGCTCGCCACTCCCCCAGCTCCACCCCTGGCAGGCGGCTCGCCAGCTCGGAGGCGCGGCCCGGGTCGGGGGTGGTCACGCGCACGCGGCCGGTGGGCGCCAGCAGCGCCTCGACCCGGTCCTGCACCACCAGCCGGCCGCGGTGGACGATGGCGGCGCGGGTGCAGATCAGCTCGACCTCGGCGAGCAGGTGGCTGGAAAGGAACACGGTGGTCCCGCCGGCGACCAGCTCGGCGAGCAGGTCGCGGATCTCGCGCATGCCCTGCGGGTCCAGGCCGTTGGTGGGCTCGTCGAGCACCAGCAGGCGGGGCGACCGCAGCAGCGCGGCGGCCAGGCCGAGCCGCTGCCGCATCCCCGTGGAGTAGGCCTTGACCGGCCGGCGACCGACCGAGTCCAGACCGACGCGCTCCAGCGCCTGGCCGACGCGGCGGCGGCGGTCGGCGCGGCGGCCGCCAGGGCCCGCGGCGTCCATGAGCGACAGGTTCACGCGGCCGGACAGGTGTGGGTAGAAGGCGGGCCCCTCGACCAGCGAGCCGACCTCGGCCAGCACCGTGCGGCCGGCGCGGGGCATCGGCCGGCCGAGCAGCTCCACCCTGCCGGCGGTCGGGAACACCAGCCCGAGCAGCATGCGGACGGTGGTGGTCTTGCCGGAGCCGTTTGGGCCCAGGAAGCCGAACAGGTCGCCCTGGTGGACCTCCAGGTCCAGGTCGCGCACGGCCTCCACGCCGCCGAACCGCTTGGTCAGCCCCTCGGTCCGGATGACCGGTCGGGCGTCGGGCACCGGGGCGCCGGTCACCGCACCCGCACCCCCTGGCGGGCGAGCTGGGTGGCGATGGCCTCCAGGGAGCGGAACCCCACCGTGCCGGAGAGCGCGAACACGGCGCCGTCGCGCTCGAACACCATCGCGTTCAGCAGCGGCGTGGCGATCTCGCTCGCCTGCCCCCACGGCCCCCGCTTGCTCGGCACCGCCGCCAGGAAGTCCCGCGTGCGCTGCGAGATCCGCGCGGGGAACGCCAGCGCCGCCACCAGGTCGTAGCCGCGCCCGTAGGTCGAGGCCGCGCTCGCCACCTGGGTGCGCCGCGGCGAGCCCGCCAGCGAATCGGGCAGCACGAACGGCGAGAACCGCTCCACCGCGCGGGCCAGGTCAGGCGCGTCGTCGAAGTCCACGCGGGCGCCGGGCGGGATCTGGAAGCGCACCGTGGATGCCGCCGGCGCGGCCTGCCGCAGGTCCAGGAAGCTGGTGACGATGATCGGCCCGGCGCCGCCGCGGGCGGTCAGCTCCACCCGCACGGGCAGGCCGCTGGACGGGTCCGCCCACAGGTCGACCCGGCCGACCGTGGTGGACGTCGAGCGCGGGGTGATCCGCAGCCCGAGCGCGTCCACGCCCGCGACCCGGCGCGGCGCCAGCAGTCGCGCCTCGCCCGGGGTGGCCGCCGCGGCCAGCCGTCGCCCCAGCTCCGGCGGCAGCAGGTCGGCGGCGCGGGCGAAGCGCACCACCGGCTCGCCGATGGTCCGCTCCACCCGGTTGGAGCCCGAGTCCCACTCCAGCGTCCCCGACTCGTCCTGGTACAGGTCCCGCTCGCCGATGGCGGTCAGCTCGTCCACCCGCCACAGGGTCGGGCTGGCCACCCACGCCCGGATACGGGTGATCGCGCCCAGCAGCGCGGTCTGCCGGCCGACCACGGGCAGGTCCGGCAGGCCGAGGCTTGCCCTGGACTCGGCGTAGCCCTGGTAGGGCGTGGCGGTCGAGCCGCGGACCTTGGCGAGCAGCTCAGCCGCTGGGAGCGACGGCGCCGAGACCGGCAGGGCCGACACCACGGCGGGCATGGCCGCCAGCAGGGCGACCGCCCCGAGCAGCACCAGCCAACGCCAGGGCCGAGCCCATCGCGGCGCAATCTCCATCCCTTAACGGTAGGACGCCCGTGACGATTGCGCTGAGCCGCCCATCCCGCCACGGCCAGTCGGCTGGCCAGGGAGGCGCCGCGCCCGAGAGCCCGCCTGAGCAGCCGCAAGCGGGGTGAGCCGAGCAAAGGCTCTACCCTATCCACTTGCCAACCGGCTCGAGACGAGGAAGAGGGAACAGGTCCATGGCGGAGCTTTCGGGTCAGCAGGTCCTGGTGACGGGGGGCGCCGGCTTCGTGGGTCGATCGGTGGTGCGGGCGCTTGCCCAGCAGCGGGCGCGGGTCACGGTCGTCGACCTGCAGCCGTTCCCGGACGGCGACGTGCGCAGCGTCGTCGGCGAGATCACCGACCCGGCGACCCGCGACGCCGCCGTCCACGAGGGCCTGGACGGCATCGTCCACCTGGCGGCGGTCACCTCGGTGCTGCGCTCCATGGAGGACCCCGCCGGCGTCTACCAGGCCAACGTGGCCGCCACCGCCGGCCTGCTGGAGCTGGCAAGGATCCGCGGGGTCGGGCGCTTCCTGCTGGCCTCGACCAACGCGGTGGTCGGCGACGTCGGCGACGCCACCATCCACGAGGACGTTCCCCTGCGCCCGCTCACCCCCTACGGCGCCACCAAGGCGGCCTGCGAGATGCTGCTGTCCGGCTACGCCGGCGCCTACGGCATGTCGACCTGCGCGCTGCGGCTCACCAACGTCTACGGGCAGGGGATGACCCACAAGGACAGCCTCGTGGCCCGCCTGATGCGGGCGGCGCTGGACGGCGCCACCGTTGAGATCTACGGGGACGGGACCCAGCGGCGGGACTTCGTCCACGTCGACGACGTCGTCCAGGGCCTGCTGCTGGCCTGGCGGCGGCGCTGCACCGGCAGCCTGATCATCGGCTCCGGGCGCTCCATCAGCGTGCTGGACCTGCTCGACCAGGCGCGGCGGGTGACCGGCCGACCGCTGCCGGCCGTCCACGTCGCGCCCAAGCCCGGCGAGATGCCCGCCGTGGTCGTCGACATCGGGCGCGCGCGTTCGCTCGGCTACGAGCCGACCGTCGAGCTCGAGGACGGCCTGCTGACCGCGTGGGCCGACTTCGCGGGCCCGCGGGTCGCCCGCGTGCCGGTCACCCAGGCGCCGCGGCCGTGAGCGCGGCGGCGCCGCCACGGGCGGAGCGCTGGCGGGACCGCTGGGCCAGGGCTGGCGCGGCCGCGCGGCGGCACTGGCTGATCCTGGCGATCCTGGCGCCGGCGATCGCGCTGCGGGTGCTGGCGCAGCTCGCGTACAAGCCGCTGCTGCTCTACATCGACTCCTACGTCTACCTCGCCAACCTGCACCGGCTCGACCCGACGGGCGACTACCCGATCGGCTACCCGCTGTTCCTGCGGCCGCTGCTGTGGCTGGGGAACCTGGCGGTGGTGGCGGCGATCCAGCACCTGCTCGGCCTCGCCATGGGCGTGACCATCTACCTGCTGCTCCAGCGCTGGGGGGTGCGCCGCTGGCTGGCCGCGCTGGCGGCGGCGCCGGTGCTGCTGGACGCCTACCAGGTGCAGATCGAGCACAACCTGATGGCCGACACGCTGTTCATGGCCATGCTCGTGGCGGTGGTCGCGGTGCTCACCTGGCGGCCAAGGCCCGGCTTCGTGGCGGCCGCCGTCGCCGGCCTGCTGCTGGGCGCGGCCGTGGTCGTCCGGCTGGTCGGCGAGCCGCTGGTGCTGGTGGCGATCCTGTTCGTCGCCGTGGCCGGCTCCGGCCGCTGGCGCCGCCTCGGCCTGGCCGCCACCGTGGCGGCGTGCTTCGCCGTCCCGGTCGGCGCGTACGCGGGCTACTACCAGTCGCAGACGGGCACGCTGGGGATCTCGGCCACCGGCGGCGCGACCGCCTACGGCCGGGTGGTGTCGTTCGTGGACTGCTCGACGCTGCAGTTGCCGTCGTACGAACGGGTGCTGTGCCCGAGCAGGGCCCTGCAGCGGATGGCCCCCGCCGACTACCTGGTGCACGCGCCCAACGCGCCCCGCTTCAAGCTGCAGCCGCCGCCGGGGATGAGCAGAGCGCAGGTCGAGCGCGACTTCGCGCGCCGCGTCGCCCTCCACCAGCCGCTGGAACTACTGGGCGCCGTCGGCCGCGACTTCGCCAAGGGCTTCGCGCCTGCCCGGATCACCTTCGCCGGCGACGTCCCGGTCGACCGCTGGTGGTTCCCGCTCGACTACCCGGTCTGGCCGCCCGGCTATCCGATGAGCGCGGCGGTGCACTACACGGACCGCTACGGCGGCGGCGGCCCGGCGGTGCACCAGGGGATCGCCGAGCTGCTGCGGGGCTACCAGCGCGCCGGCTACACGCCTGGGCCGGTGATGGCACTGGCGCTGCTGGCCGGGCTGCTGGGCGGGCTCGGCGCCGGACGGACCAGGGATCGCGGCCGGCGCCTGGCCTGCCTGCTCTACACGGCCATGGGCGCCGGCGTGCTGCTCAGCGCCGCCAGCTTCGAGTTCTCCTGGCGCTACCAGCTCCCCGGCCTGGTGCTGCTGCCGCTGGCGGGCGCGCTCGGCGCGACGATCCTGTTCCCCGGGCGGCGACGCCCAGCGGTGCCGGCCTTCCCGACCGAGGTCGACCGCCAGGCCCTGGCGGACTTCGGCGAGCGCTACGGCACGGTCCGGCTCGCGCCGGTGGTGATCGTGATCGCCGCGTACGACGAGGCCGACGCGATCGGGCCGGTGCTCGACGCGATCCCCGGGCGGAGCTGCGGCCTGGACGTGGACGCGCTGGTGGTGGTCGACGGCGCCACCGACGCAACCGCCGAGGTGGCCCGGCGCCACGGCGCCTACACCTGCGAGGTGCCCGTCAACCGGGGCCAGGGCGCCGCGCTGCGGCTCGGCTACCACCTCGCGCGCGAGGCCGGGGCGCGCTACGTCGTGACCACCGACGCGGACGGCCAGTACGACCTGGACGAGCTGCCGCGGCTGCTGCTGCCGCTGGTCTCCGACACCGCCGATTTCGTCACCGGCTCGCGCGCGCTCGGCAACAACCACGGAGCGGTCCCGGTGCGCCGCTTGGGGTCACGCGTGTTCGCCTGGCTGGTGTCGGCGCTGACGGGCCAGCGCGTCAGCGACACCTCCTTCGGCTTCCGCGCGATGAAGGCGCCGGTGACCGGCGCGGTGACCCTCTCGCAGCCGCAGTACCAGTCGGCGGAGCTGCTGATCGGCGTGCTCGCCCGCGGCTTCCGGGTGCTGGAGCAGCCGATGACCATGCGCGCGCGCACCGCCGGCCGCAGCAAGAAGGGCAACAGCCTCGTCTACGGCTGGAGCTACGCGCGGGTGGTGGTCGGGACCTGGCTGCGCGAGCGGCCCGGTCGGGACGGTCGCCTCACCGCTCCCCCGTCCCCACGCGGGAGCCAGACGTCCGCGACCGCAACGGTGGATCGCTGAACACGACCCGCTCGAACAGCGCGAACTTGAGAAGGAAGACCACGCCGAAGGGCAGCAGGTAGGCCATCGCCACCAGCGCGACCTGCAACGACCGGGGCGCGTCCAGCCCCCGGACCCAACCGTCGGCGACGCCGCTCAGCGCGGTCGCCGCGACCGCGGTCGAGATCACCACGGCCACGTACGGCAGCACCTCGCGGCGGAGCCGCGGCCGACCCCGCCGCCGCCACGTCCAGCGCCGGTTCAGGCCCCAGTTGGGGATCGCGCCCGCCAGGAACGCCACCACGCCCGCCACCCGCGGGCCAGCGTCCAGCGCGGCGTAGAGCAGGACGAACGCGACCTCGCTGACCATCGCCGCGACCGCCGAGCCCGCCGTGAACTTGGCGAGCCGGACCGCCAGCGGGCGGCGCCACAACGGGAGCGCCCGATCGCCGTCGGAGCCGTCCAGCACGCAACCCTCCCAAGCATGTCGATCCGGCGGCGGGCCGCCGGGGCACCCGATGGGCGCTCGTCTTATTACTAGCCTCTTATCGGTTCCTCACGAGAGTATGCGGGTATGGCACAGCGCGCGCCGCGCGGGAGTCCCCCCCACCGGCAACGGTTGCGCGGCTCCACGCGTGATGCGCGTTGGGAACCGGCAGGTTGGAATCGACAAGGAGTGACGCATGCGAATTCTCGTGCTCGGCGGCGACGGCTACCTTGGCTGGCCGACGGCCCTGCACCTGTCGGACCGGGGACACGACGTCGCCGTGGCCGACAGCTTCGTTCGGCGCCAGTACGACCACGAGCTCGGTGTGCAAAGCCTGGTCCCGATCGAGCCGCTGCACCTGCGGACGCGTGCCTGGAGCGAGGTCTCCGGGCGCTCGATCAGCGCCTTCGTCGGCGACCTGACCGACGCCGAGTTCACCTACCGGATCGTCCGCGAGTTCCACCCCGACACGATCGTGCACTACGCCGAGCAGCGCTCCGCCCCCTACTCCGAGATCGACCGCAAGCACGCCGTCTACACCCAGGTCAACAACGTGGTCGGCACGCTCAACCTGCTGTATGCGATCGCGGAGATCGACCGTGACATCCATCTGGTGAAGCTCGGCACCATGGGCGAGTACGGCACCCCGGACATCGACATCGAGGAGGGCTGGCTCGAGGTCACCCACAAGGGCCGCAGCGACCGGATGCTCTACCCCAAACGGCCCGGGTCCTTCTACCACCTGTCCAAGGTGCACGACAGCCACAACATCGAGTTCGCCTGTCGCACCTGGGGCCTGCGCGCGACCGATCTCAACCAGGGCATCGTCTACGGGCAGCAGACCCCGCAGACCGCGCGGGACCCGCGGCTGGCCACCCGCTTCGACTACGACGCCATCTTCGGCACGGTCCTCAACCGGTTCGTCGTCCAGGCGGTCCTCGGCCAGCCCCTGACCGTCTACGGCGAGGGCGGCCAGACGCGCGGCGTGATCGACATCCGCGACACCGTGGAATGTATCCGCCTGGCCTCGGAGCAACCCGCCGCCCCGGGCGAGTTCCGGGTGTTCAACCAGATGACCGAGAGCATGTCGGTCGCCGAGATCGCCAAGGTGATCTCCAGCGCCTACCCCCAGCCTGTCGAGATCGACTACCTCGACAACCCGCGCGTGGAGGCCGGCAACCACTACTACAAGGTGGTCTACACCGGGCTCATGGACCTCGGTCTGGAGCCGCACCGCCTCTCCGACACGCTGATCACCTCGCTGTTCGCGATCGCCGAGCGCCACAAGCACCGCGCCGACCTGGGCGCCCTGCGCCCCACCGTCGACTGGCGCCGCACCGCCAGCACCCCGCGCCCCGGCATCTCCGCCAGCCAGGAGTGAGGCCTGGCTGAGACCGCCGGTCGCCGGCTCAGTCCTCGCCGATGTCCTCGTTCCAGATCTCGGGATGCTCGTGGATGAAGCGTTCCATGAGGTCGAGGCAGGCCGCCGAGCCCACGACGACGACCTCGACGCCCGACTCCCGGAGCCAGGAGACCCCGCCCTGGAAGTGGCGGTCCTCCCCGACCACCACCCGAGGGATGCGGAACTGCCGGATCAGCCCGCTGCAGTACCAGCACGGGGCCAGCGTCGTCACCATGGTGGTGCCGCGGTAGCTCCGCTGCCTCCCCGACCTGCGGAAGGCGTCGGTCTCGCCGTGGATCGAGGGGTCGCCCTCCTGCACCCGCCGGTTGCGGCCCCGTCCCAGAAGCTGCCCGTCGGCCGCGAACAGGGCACCGCCCACCGGCACGCCACCCTCCGCGAGCCCGATCTCCGCCTCCTCGATGGCGACCGCCAGCATCCGCTCGACCGCTTCCGTCGCGTGCTCCATCGCTTCCCTCCTCAGGGATCCTCCGGCAGACCCAGGATGCGGACGGCGTTGGCTCCCAGGATCCCCTCCTTCTCGGCGGTGGAGAGCAGCGGCAGCCGCATGACCAGCTCGACCGTCCGATCCAGGTCGTACCAGGGAAAGTCGGTGCCGAGCATGACCCGCTCCGGACCGATCTCCCGGATCATCCGGGCCAGGTCCTCTTCGGTGGGTGCCCCCGGCGCTCCGGTCCACTCGATGATCTCGCAGAGGTCGAAGGCCACCTCGGGGAACGCCCGCGCCAGGGCCAGCGTCTGGTGCCAGCTTCCGCCACCCAGATGGGCCAGGACCACCTTGAGACGAGGATGCCGCGCGAGCATGCCGGCGAAGGCCTGCGGCTCGGCGAACGCCTCCCCGCCCTTGGCCGACCCGGTATGGGAGAGCACCACCAGGCCCAGCTCCTCACAGGCGTCGTACACGGGATGCATGCGGGCATCGTTCGGCTCGAACCGCTGCGCCACCGGGTGCAGCTTGACACCGCGCGCCCCCCGCTCGGCCATCTCCCGCAGGTGCTCGACGTTCTGTTCGGGCTCCAGCGCCCAGGGATCCACCCCGACGTAGGGCGTGAGGCTCGGGATCTCCTCGAGGGCGTCGACCAGCCAACGGTTGGACGCGCGGAAGCGCTCGGCCATGCTCCCGTCGATCTCGGCCACGGCGCGAGCGCGGTCCTCGGAGGGGAGATCCTCCGGCAGCATCGCCATGGCCTCCTCCCGGAAGAGCTCGACGCTCAGCAGGTTGACGGCCACGCCATGCCGGAACCCGGCCTCCGCCATGGCGGCGAGCGCGTCGTCGACCGTCCCGTCGTAGCGGCTGAAGGTGACGCCGTCCTTGGCGCCGTACTCCCAGATCTCGTAGCCCGTCTTCCACCAGGCTCCGGATTCCGCGGAGGGGTACAGGTGCATGTGGACGTCGACCTTGATCGGGTCGGTCATGTCGTCCTCCTCAGGCGCCTTCGCCGGGCCGTGCCGCGGCGGCGCGCAGCTCGGCGCGCGCGTCCCGCGCGTTCCGCCACCAGGGCTGGTCGCAGATGCGGCCGAGGGCCTCCACCAGGACGTGGGCGGCCAGGTAGGAGGTGAGCCCGGTGGGGACGTCGAGCAGCGGGTTGACCTCGACGAGGTCGAGGCCGATCACCTGGGTCCGCTCGGCGATCGCGGCGAGCGCGTCCCGAAGCTCCGCGTAGCTCATGCCGTTCGGCTCCGCCGAGACGCAGCCAGGGGTGAGCGAGATGTCGAGCACGTCGATGTCGATGCTGACGTAGCAGCGCGCTCCTTCCGGGACCCCCTCCAGGACCGACTCGACCGGCCGGTCCCGGAATTCCTCCATGGTCACGACCCGGTTGCCGTCGCGCAGGGAGTCCTCGTGCATGACGCGCGTGTTGCGGATGCTGCGGATGCCGACCTGGTTGATGGACCGGACGTTCGGCATCAGGCGGATGTGCCGGAAGGCGTGCTGGTTGGTGTACTCGAGGCCGTGGACGAACGGCATGTAGTCGATGTGCGCGTCGAAGTGGATGACGTGGAACGGCTGCTCCCGCTCGAACGCCCGGACCACCGGGAAGGTGATGGCGTGGTCGCCGCCGAGCGCCACCGGGATGGCGCCCGCCCGGATCACCCCCCGGGCCAGTTCGGTGATGTTGGCGAAGGTGCCGACCACGTTGGTGGGCAGCACGTCGGCGTCCCCGACGTCGGCGATCCGCCCCTCGACCATCTCGTGCTCGAGGAACTGCCTGCGGGTCTCCGGGTCGTAGTAGCCGTGCCCATCGGTGACGAACCGCAGCGAGTGCTCCCGGACGGAGCGGGCGCCGAACCTCGAGCCCGGCATGAAGGGCGACCCTTCGTCGCTCGGCGCGCCGAGGATCGCGATGTCGGCGTCGAGACGGGTCAGGTCCTCGCACACGGCCGCCCTGAGGAACGAGGGGATCCCGACGAACGGAAAATTCAAGCGGCCACCGCCGCCCTCACCCTGGTCCATCCGCTGACCTCCTCGAGCCCGGATGCTGCTGTCGGCTATGCTGACGCCCCGCCGCGCCGAGCGCGGCCCGTCACCGGGGGACCCATGAAGGACGCGCTGGTCGTGGTGCCGGCCCGCGACGCACGGGCGGTCCGGGTGCGGCCCGGCGGGCGGTTCCGGGTGGTCGACATCGAGGGTGGCCAGGTGGTGGACCTGTTCGCGTTCGTGGCCGACGACGTCGCCGAGTACGCCAGCGCCGAGCACACCAGGGTCCACGTCAACCGGCTGTTCCCACGGGTGAGCGAGTCCTTCGTGACCAATCGCCGCCGCCCCATCCTCCGATTCGAGGCGGACGACTCGCCTGGCGTGCACGACATGCTCTGCGCGGCCTGCGATCCGACCCGCTACCGGCTCCTCGGCGTCGACGGATGGCACCCTTCCTGCCAAGAGAACCTCCAGCGGACGATGGCGGCGCTCGGCCACGGCACGATCGAGGTGCCCCAGCCGATCAACCTGTTCATGGCCGTGGGGGTGCAAGCCGACGGCGCCTTCACCTGGAGCGCGGCGCCCACCGGCGCCGGAGACGGTGTCGTCGTGCGCGCCGAGCTGGACTGCATCGTGGTGGCGTCGGCATGCCCGCAGGACCTCAACGAGATCAACCACTACCGGCCAACGCCCATCGGCATCGAGCTCCTGTCCAATGCCAGTCCCCTCAGCTCCCCGACACCACCATCGCCTTGACGCAGACCTTGTCGCGGCTGGCCTGGATCGCCCTCTCGGTGTCCCCCACCCCGAAGGTGTGGGTCACCAGGTCCTCGAACGGGTAGACCTCCGCGTATCTCGACAGGAACGCCAGTGAGGTGCCGATCTGCGCGTTGGGGTAGGCGTACGACCCGAGGATGTCCACGTCCAGGTTCACGACGTCCTGCGGGTTGAGCGCCATCGTGCCGTTGTCGGTGAAGTGGCCGAACTCGACCACCCGGCCGCCCCTGCGGACCAGCCGGAGCGACTCGGCGAACGCGGGGGGCAGGCCCACCACCTCGACCACCACGTCGGCGCCGAGCCCGTGCGTCATCGACCGCACCGCCTGGACCCTGTCCTCCACCTCCCGCAGCTCCTCCAGCGAGAGCACCTCGTCGAAGCCGAAGCGTCGAGCCATCTCCAGGCGCAGCGGGATGCGGTCGATGCCGATGACCGGGCTGGCCCCCATGGCCCGGGCGGCCGCGCCGGTCATGATCCCGATGGGCCCCAGCCCCTGCACCACCACCGACTTCCCGAGGCCGACGCCCTCGCCCGCCCACGGCATCCCCGGCGCGAAGGCCCGCTCCAGCGCTCGCGTCCCGCAGGCGATCGGGTCGGCCAGCGCCGCCATCTTCAGCGTGACGTTGGCCGGCAGCTTGAACAGCCACGTCTGCGGGAGCAGGTACAGCAGATCGCTGTAGCCGCCGCGAACGTGCGGCGCCTGGTCGGCCCCCAGCGTGATCCCGTAGATGTTGACGTCCTGGCACAGGTTCTGGCGCTGCGGCACGAACCGGCAGTAGTAGCAGGTCCCGCAGGCCAGCGTGGTGCCGACCGCCACGGCCTCGCCGGGGTGGAGCTCCTGGCCGTACACGTCGCGCGCCGGGAAGTCCGGGCCCCATCCCTCCAGCACGCCGGAGAACTCGTGCCCCATGACCAGCGGCATGGGCACCGCCAGGTGCCCGCTGTACATGTGCGGGTCGGTCCCGCACACCCCGCAGTGGGTCGGCCGCAACAGCGCCCCGTCGCGCGGCGGCGCCGACTCCGGGAAACTCATGACCTCGAGCCTTCCCGGAGCGGTCAGCACCGCCGCGCGGATCATCGCAGCCTCCTCGTCCCGACCAGACCGGCCATCTAGGGGCCGGTCACGGTCGGCGGCGCCACCATCGGCTCGGCGGGAACCGGCGCCCGGCCCCGCATCCCGACCAGGTAGACCGCCCCGGCCACGGCCATGCCCACCAGCCAGGAGAGGTCGGCCCCGGAGAGCAGGTGCTTGGAGACCAGGCCCTGCAACGGCGTCACCAGCCCGAACTCGAACAGCCAGCCCGCCACCAGCCCGATCACGAAGGCCCCGATCCCGACCCAGTTCACGTCGCCGTAGGCGCTGTGAGCCGGGTCGGCATAGAGCTGCTCGACGTCGATCCGCTGCCTCCTCAGCAGGTAGAAGTCGGCCAGGACCACACCGGCCCACGGCGACATCCAGAGGATCAGCCCGACCATCCAGTTGTCGAAGCTCTGGGCGAACGAGGGCGCCAGCACCGCGACGACGCCCCCGAACACCGACGAGACAAGTCTCGCCGGGTCGGTGGACTGGCTGACGCTGGCGATCGACGCGCCGAGGATCGCCAGCCACACGGTCGGAACGAACATCCCGAAATAGCTGTACCAGAATACCGTCCTCGACGGGACCCTCTTGGGCACGAAGCGCGAGTAGTCCGATGCCCAGGTCACCCAGGAGATCCCCCAGCCGACGCCGATGGCGGTGATCAGCCCGGTGATGCTGGAGAAATGCGCCGCCCCGGTGAGCTTGGTCGCCAGGTGCCAGTTGACTGGATGATCATGATCGCGGTCACGACGATGAACTTGACCGTGAAGGTGTCCTTGACGCCGAAGTGGCCGAGGATCGCCACCGCCAGCACCACCGGGAAATAGGTGTTGATCCCGATCCAGGCCATGGTCATGAGGAACTGCAACCAGGCCGACAGGTAGCCGCCCCGCCGGCCGAACGCCGAACGCGAGAGGACCATCTGGTTGACGCCCGTCTTGTGGCCCATCACGGTCATCGCCGCGAAGATCGCGCAGCCGACGATATTGCCGATGAGCACGATCAGGATGGTCTCGACCAGGCCGAGTCCGAGGACGATCCCGAGCGCCCCGAGGACCCAGTTGATCGGCGCGATGTTGGCTCCCGCCCAGATCCACATCTGCTGCGGGCCAGTCGAGTCCTTGTCCCGCTCCGGGATCGGCTCGATGCTGTGCGCGTCGAGCCGCACTTCCGACGTGATCGCTTCTGCCATGTCACCCTCCGGGTGCCCACCGGTCCGAAATTGGCCGGGCCTACCTCGAACGGATTGTTGGGAGCGTGCGCGAGCCGCGGAATTCCTTCTCTCCCGGGTAGCTAACGGCCTGTCATCCGGTCAGTGCAAGGGGCAGGTTTTGAAATCCTCCACCAATGTTGGGCGAAGGAATTGTCAATGGTTGTGGGTGGCCGCCGATTGGCTCGGCGTCAGCTCCTGGCAGGGGTCGGCGTTCAGGCGCGCCGCCCAGGCGAGGTCGACCGGGCGCGGTTTGGCGTCGGCGGCGTCGAGGTCCAGGAGGTCGTGCGGATTGCCGCTGGTCATGGTGACGACGTCCGCCTCGCTCAGCCCCTTCTCGAAGACGGTCTGGGCGAAGATCCGCAGGGCCTCCGACGGCATCGGGTTGTGCCGCTGGCCCGTGTCGGAGACGAGCAGGCAGCGCGAGGCGCCGACCCGCCTGACCGCCGCGACGATCTTCTCGGGGGCGGCGTACTGCCAGGCGGGCGAGATGGTGCAGTAGCCGAACTCGGGCATGGCGCCGAGGCGGACGACCTCCTCGACGGTGTCGAGGTCGAGGTTGGGGACCTTGAAGAACGGGTGGGTGACGACGATCTTCTCGACGCCGACGTCGCGCGCCTCCTTGACCAGCGCGACGATCTCCGCCGGCGAGAGGTGACAGGTGCCGAGGATCGCCTGGTGCTCGGCGACCAGTGCGAGCACCTCCTTGACCACCGGCTCGAGCTGGCCGTCGACGTCGGTGACCCAGATGCCCTCGGCTTGGACGCGGCCGCCGCCCTGCGCGTCGTAGCCGCCGGTGCCGCCGTGGACCTGCGCGTGGTAGCCGGCGTCGACCGTCGGCATCCAGACCTCCTTGCCGCCCAGCCGCAGCGCCGCCTCGACCGCGGCGGGATTGATGCCGCCGACGTAGGTGTTGAGCACCACGCCGCCGAACACGCGGATGCCGGGCACGATCCGCTGGACCAGGTAGGCGCGGGACACCGTGCTCTCGTGGTGGCACTTGAGCACCAGCGCCTCGAGGCCCGCGTCCCGTGCCGCCACGGCGATGTCGATGTCGTCGGCGAGCCGCGGGAAGAGGTCGGGGTAGGGGTGGCAGTGCAGGTCGATGGCGCCGTCGAGGCTGATCAACGGTCCCCCGTACGGACTTGTGGCCATGTCGGCTCCGATCGTGAAGGCGCGCTTGGCGCGGAGCGGATGGACGATCAGTCGCCGGCGACGATCCGCCGGTAGGCCTCGGGGTCGGTGGCCCCCTCCGTGCACAGCAGCAGGACGCGGGCGTCCGCCCCCAGTCCGAGGGCGCGGCGCACCTGGTCGGCACCTGGTCCGGTGGTCACCTCGGCGAGGCCGGCCAGCGACGCGGCGCCGGTCTCGCCGGCGACGACGCCGACCGCCGCCAGGTCGCGCATGGCCTGGCGCGCGCGCCCGTCGGCGACCGCCACCACCGCGTCCAGACCGGTCATCAGCAACGGCCAGGCGACCAGCGAGGGCGTGCCGCAGTTCAGCCCGGCCATGATCGAGTGGTGGGGGCCAGGGACGGTGACGATCCTGCCCGCCCGCAGGGAGCGCAGGACGCAGGCGGCCGCCAGCGGCTCGACGCCGATCAGCCGCGGGCGATGCTCCAGTCCCCTGCGCCGGTAGTGCCGCACGGCAGCCGCCGCGAGCGCGCCGACCCCGACCGGGACCACGACCACGTCCGGCCGCTCGCCGCCGAGCGTGGCCAGCTGGTCCTCGACCTCCCAGAAGATGGTGGCGTACCCCTCGACGACCCAGGTGGGGACCTGCTCGTAGCCGGGCCAGGCGATGTCGGCGATCACCAGGCACCGCTCCCCGGCCCTGGAGGCGGCCGCCGAGACCGCGGCGTCGTAGTCGCCGTCGACCACCGTGACCCGGGCTCCCTCGCCCTGGATGGCGGCGATCCGCGCGCTCGACGTGCCCTCCGGCACGTAGATCTCCGCGCCCGCGCCGAGCAGGGTGGCCATGCGGGCGACGGCGCGACCGTGGTTGCCGTCGGTGGCGGCCGCCAGGGTCAGCGGGCGGAGCGGTCCGAGGACCCGGCGGAGCTCGTCGAGGCTGGCCCACGGCTCCGGGTCGCGGCCGAGCCGCTCGACCACCGCCCGGTAGGCGGCCCAGCTCGCGCCGAGCATCTTGAACGCCGGCAGCCCCAGCCTCCAGGACTCGTCCTTGACCCACACCCGGGCGACGCCGTTGGCTCGCGCGAGCGCGGGCGCCTCCACCAGCGGCGTGACCGCGTAGCCCGGCAGCCGCCGGTGGACCCCGAGTGGGGCCCGCGATGGCGGCTCGGTGGCGCGCTCCGGCCGTGCGCCCGGATTGACCAGCAGCGCACGTCCCGCGAGTCCGGGCGTGGCGCTCACCGGGCCTCGCCCCCGGCGAGGTCGATCGCGTCCAGCAGCCGCTCCGGGGTGATCGGGAGCTGCGTGACCCGGACGCCGGTGGCCGCCGCCACGGCGTTGGCGATGGTCGCCGCGGGGTTGCCGATCGGCGGCTCGCCGATCCCCCGCGCTCCGAACGGGCCCTTGCCCTCACCGCTGGAGACGATGATCGCCCGCACGTCGGGCAGGTCGGCGGAGTAGGGCAGGAGGTAGTCCGCGAGCAGGGTCGAGACGGGCTGGCCGTCGCGGGTGACGATCTCCTCGCCGAGGGCGTAGCCGAGACCCTGGTAGGCGCCGCCCTGGATCTGTCCCTCCACCCGCAGCGGGTTGATCGCCCGACCGACGTCGTGGGCGGCGGCGTACCTGAGCACCCGGACCTGCCCGGTCTCCATGTCGACCTCGACGTCGGCGGCGTGCGCCCCGAAGGTGTAGTCGGGGAAGCTGGCGCCCTGACCGGCGGCGGTGTCGAAGCTGCCGGTCCCCGCGTGCCAGGTGCCGAGGTGCGCGCAGGAAACCCCGCGGCTGTGGCAGGCGGTGACCAGCTCGGCCAGGCGGACGCCTTTGCCGGCGGCGGTGCCCTGCTCCCGCACCATCCCGTCCTCGAAAACGAGCTGGTCGGCGGGGGCGCCGAGCAGCTCCGCGGCGACCGGCAGGAGCCTGGCGCGCAGCTGGAGCGCGGCAGCCAGCGCCGCGTTGCCGGACATGTAGAGCTGGCGGGTGGCGAAGGTCCCGCCGGCCGGCGGGGTGAGCGAGGAATCGCCGATGTGGACGCTGATCTCGCGCAGCGGCACCCCCAGCACCTCGGAGGCGATCTGGGCGAGCGAGGCGGCCTGGCCCCCGCCGAGGTCGGTGACGCCGCTGCGCAGCAGCAGGCTCCCGTCCGCCTCCAGGCTGATCCAGCAGGAGGCCTGGTCGCGGAACCAGACGGTGCGGCCGTAGGGCTGCATGTTGACGGCGACGCCGCGGCCGGCGCGCCGGGCCGGCCCGCTCGGCGGTGGAGGCTCGCCCAGCGCCTCCAGCGCCCGCCGGAGGCACTCGCCGGCGGCCACGGCGGTGTCGAGCCGCTCGCCCGTCGGGAGCGTGTCGCCCTTGGCGAGGAAGTTGCGCTCGCGCACCGCCAGCGGGTCCAGCCCCAGCGCCGCGGCGACCCGGTCCATCTGCTGCTCGTACGCGAAGGTGACCTGCATCGCGCCGAAGCCGCGGAACGCGCTGGTGGGGACGTTGTTGGTGAACACGGCGCGGGCGCGGTGGCGCACGTTCGGCACGCGGTAGGGCCCCGACGCGAGCGCGCACGCGGCGAACAGCACCCGCGCGCTCAGGTAGGGGTAGGCGCCGGCGTCGCCGACGACGTCGACGGTCTGGGCGACGATGGTGCCGTCGCGCCGCACGCCGGTCTGGTAGCGCATGGTGAACGGGTGGCGCTTGGTGCTGGCCATGATCGAGTCCTGGCGGTCCCACACCATCCTGACCGGCCGGCGGGTGCGCCAGACCAGCAGGGCGAGGTAGGGCTCGACGGTCATGTCCTCCTTGCCGCCGAACCCGCCGCCCATGTAGGTGCTGATCACCCGGACCCTGCTGGAGGGCAGGCCGAGGACGGCGGCGATGGTGGCGGCGTGCTCGATCACCTGCGTGGCCACGCGCAGGGTGACCACCCCGGAGGTGTCGACCCAGCCGACGCCGGCCTCCGGCTCCAGGTAGGCGTGCTCGACCCGCTGGGTCCGGTAGATGCCCTCGACCACCAGGTCAGCCGCCTGGAGCCCAGCGTCCGCGTCGCCGCGGGCGATGGTCCAGGTCACCAGCACGTTGCCCTCGTCGTGCACCAGCGGCGCGCCGGGCTCCAGGGCGCGCTCGGCGTCGAAGACTCCAGGGAGGTCCTGGTAGTCGACCTCGATCAGCTCGGCCGCCTCCTCGGCGGCCTGCGCGCTGATGGCGGCGACCAGCGCGACCGGCTCGCCCAGGTAGCGAACCCGGTCGTCGGCGAGCACGGGCATGGCGACCGCCAGCTCGGCAACGCCACCGCTGGCGCGCTCCACCACCTGGTTCCATGGCACGTCGGCGGCGGTGAGCACGGCGACGACACCCGGCACGGCCCGCGCGGCGGAGACGTCGATGGCGGTGATCCTGGCGCACGGCACCTGTGCCCGCACGACCTTGCCGTGCAGCATGCCGGGGAGCTGCCAGTCGGCCGCGTAGAGCAGCGTCCCGGAGACCTTGTCGACGAAGTCGTGGTGCGTCGGGCTCTGCCCGACGACCCGGAGGGTCTCCCGCCGGGCGGGAGCGCTGGTCTCAGCCATCGGCCCGCCCGGCGGCCTCGTCGGCGTACTCCTCGACCGCGTCGACGATCTTGCTGTAGCCGGTGCAGCGGCACAGGTTGCCGATCAGCTCGCGACGGATCCGTTCGCGGCTCGGCCGCCGCTCGTGCTGGAGCAGCGCATAGGCCGCCAGCAGCATCCCTGGCGTGCAGAAGCCGCACTGCGCCGCGCCGTTGCGCAGGAAGCTCGCTTGCAGCGGGTGCGGCTCGGTGCCGTCGGCCAGGCCGCGGACGGTCACCAGCGAGCACCCTTCCGCCTGCACCGCCAGCAGCAGGCACGCGCTGACGGCCTCGCCGTCCAGCAGCACCGTGCAGGTCCCGCACACGCCCTCGCCGCACCCGTAGCGGACCTCGTGATGGCCGAGCGCGTCCCTGAGCACGTCGAGCAGCGACTCGTGCGGGAACACCCAGGCGTCCCGTCGCGCGCCGTTGACCGTGAAGGTGACCCGCTGCCTGCCGACGTCGCTCATGGACCGGGCTCCTGGTTCGCGCGGGCACGCTGTACGGCCTCGGCGAGCGCACGCCGGCCGAGGACGGCGGCCATGCGGCGACGGTACCCACCGGAGGCGTGCACGTCGTCCTCGGGGTCGAGCATGCCGGCGGCCCGTTCCGTCACCCGCTCCAGCAGCGCCGGCTCCGGAGCCGCACCGAGCAGTTCGTCCAGCGGCTCCGCCGGGACCAGCCAGGGACGATCCGCCACGCCGCCGATGGCGACCGAGGCGCCGGCCACCGCTCCGGCGGTGTCCAGCTCGACCAGGGCGGCCACGCCGACCACCATCCAGTCGGAGCTGCGGCGCGTCAGTTCCAGGAACGACCAGCCGCTGCGCTCGGGCTGGGTCGGCACGCGCACCTCGGTGATGACCTCGTCGGGCTCGAGCGCGGTGGTCAGGTACGAGACCAGCAGGTCGCGGACCGCCAGGTCGCGGGCGCCGTCCCCGCCCCGCACGGTGACCTCGGCGCCGAGGGCGGCCGCCACGCAGGGCAGCTCGCCACCGGGGTCGGCGTGCGCGAGGCTGCCGCCGATCGTGCCGCGCGCCCGGCTGCGCGCGTTGCCGACGAAGGCGGTCGCCGCCGCCAGGATGGGGCAGCGCCGCCGCACCACCTCGGCCTGCTCGAGGGCGCGGTGCCGCGTGAGCGCCGGCAGGCGCAGGTATCCGCCGAGATCCTCGATCGGGCCGGCACCGACCGGGTTGATGTCGATCAGCCAGTCGGGCCGGGCGACCCGCAGGTTCAGCATCGGCACCAGGCTCTGCCCGCCCGCGATGACCTTCGCCTCCTCGCCGTGCTCGCGCAGCGCCCGCACGGCCTCGTCGAAGGAGCTGACGCGCTGGTACTGGAAGGGCGCCGCGACCATCGCGTCAACCGCCCTGGCGGGCAGGCGCCGCGTCCAGCAACGCGAGCACCGCGGCGATGGCGGCCTGGTTGCTGGTGACCACCGGCAGGCCGAGCCGCCGCTCCAGCTCCGGCAGGGCCGCCACGGCCGGGAAGTTGGTGCACGACACGAACGCCAGATCGACGGCGAGCCCGCGCAGGGTCCGTTCGGCGAAGTCGAGGATCTCCTCCACCGGCACCGCGGCGATCTCGAAGTTGTCGGAGATCCCCAGGCCGGCGATGACAGCGACCTCGACGCCGCCGGCCTCGACGCTCTCCTTGATGCGCTGGTTGAGCGCGTCGACATAGGGCGTGACCACGCCGACCCGCCGCGCGCCACCGGCCGCGATCGCCCGCCTGACCGAGGCGATCACGCTGACCGTGGGCACGCCCGACAGGTCGCTGATGCGCCGGCACAGCTTTGCGTCATAGTCGTTGCCGCGCAGCGCGCCCGCGCTGGTGCAGCCGAAGACGATCAGGTCGGGCCGCGCGGTGGCGAGGTCGCGCGCGGCCGGGAGCACGTGCTCGTCGAGCATGCGGTTCTCGCCCTCGGGGGTGGTGTCCTCCAGGTACATGCGCGCCGTGTGCAGCGTGGCGCCCGGCGGCAGCGCCCGCCACAGGTCAAATTCCATCACGGTGTTCGAGGACGGGACGAGCAGCCCGACCCTCCGGCTGGTCTCCATGGTTCCCACGAGTTGCCTCTCGATCTCCCCCAGCGGCTCCGCTGTCGAGCTCCCGCAGGATGCGCAGCTCCTCGGCGGCCGGCGGCCGCAGCTCGCCCACCTCAGGGTGGACCAGCAGCTCGAACCCTGTGTGCCTGCGGACGTCCTCCACGCTGACCCCGGGCTGTAGAGCGCGGAGGCGCATCCGCTTGCTCTCCGGCTCGAAGTCGAGCAGCGCCAGGTCGGTGACGACCGTGCTCGGCCCCTGGGAGATCAGCCCCGCCTTCTCGCGGGCGTCGCCGCCGCCGAGGTGGCCCGGGCTGGTCACGAAGTCCACCCGCTCGACGAAGCGGCGCGACTCGTGGGCGGTGACCACCAGCACCTCGTTGCAGAGCGAGGCGATGTCGTTGGCTCCGCCGGTCCCGGGCAGGCGCACGCGCGGGCGCTCGACCGGCCCGATCACACT
>WNGE01005135.1_pt1 | contig 31480 bp, 32 predicted proteins | sample 5400651 | NCBI WGS metagenome assembly WNGE01 (sample SAMN13153370, study PRJNA577476) | soil metagenome | isolation source: 60 cm soil or saprolite under grassland replicate 2 | place: USA:California | collected 2016-06-15
GGGGTTCATGTCTATGCCTGGAGGGGTGTTACAGATAGAGAACACAAGGCGAACCTGGATCGGGTTCTTGGGTTGAAGCCTGACATTCTGATCGATGACGGCGCTGAACTCGTAATTGCGACACATCTGAAGGGTAAACGGTTTTTCGAGAAGATCATTGGGGCTTGTGAGGAAACCACCACCGGAGTCACCCGGTTAAGAGCTATGGAGAAGGACGGTCAACTGAAGTTTCCAGTCATCACCGTTAATGACGCTCTTACCAAGTATCTCTTTGACAGCAGATACGGAACGGGACAGTCGGCGCTCGAGGGAATCATGCGCGCGACAAACCTTCTGTTGGCAGGCAAGAGCGTAGTTGTGGCAGGATTTGGCTGGGTGGGACGTGGTGTTGCGCTGAGAGCAAAAGGAATGGGGTCAAGAGTGATCGTAACAGAAGTGGACCCAGTGCGAGCCTTGGAAGCATTGATGGAAGGTTTTGACGTAATGCCGATGGCGGAAGCCGCCAAGATAGGGGATCTTTTCATCACGGCAACCGGTAACACCGATGTAGTCACCGCAGCTCACATGAGTCAGATGAAGGACAAGGCGATTCTCTGTAACGTGGGCCACTACGACATCGAAGTCAAAGTCAAGGATCTCGAGAAGATAGCCGTTGGGCGGAAGAGGGTAAGACCAGAAGTCACTGAGTACAGATTGAAGTCTGGGAAGCGACTCTACCTCTTGTCAGACGGGAGACTTGTTAACCTCGCCGCGGCGGATGGGCACCCCGCGGAAGTCATGGACATGAGCTTCGCCGGTCAAGCTTTGTCAGCTGAATACCTTCTCCGACATGGTTCTAAGCTCGAGTCGAAGTTGATTCGAGTTCCAGAAGAGCTGGACTTACAGATTGCCCGCTGGCGTCTGGAGGAATTCGGAAAAAGGATCGATTCATTGACTAGGCTCCAACAAAACTACGCTAGATCATGGCGGCTCTGAGCACAACGCACAGCTAGATGTACAGCTCTGCACAGCCGGGTCCGAGCTGACGATACCGAAGTTTGGACTCAACCGAGTCAATCGCAGAGGCTTTTGTCCGAGTTCTTTCCTCGTAGCCGGTAACAGTTTCACCCACCTCCGAGGATTCAAGCTTGCCCTCAGCGTAGCATTTTACCTAATTTTCGTCTAAAGCTAATTAGTTCTGACAGCCGACTTGCGACGCCCCGGTGGTTATGGGCTGCTGTCTCGTTTGTTTGGATCCAGATCTTTTCATAGAGTGCGAGAGAAGCGCGTAAGAAAATTCCGTCCACCAGCATGGGCATTACTGTTGGTCGCGATCTTCACCCTCTGGGAGTCAGTCTGCCTTTCCGGACTTGTGTCAAGCAGCCAGCTCCCAGCACTTCACGACGTTATCTTGGCCCTCATCCAGCTCGCGGGAACGCCATTTTTCTTGGTGCACGTTGGCCAGAGTTTTGCTAATGTTACGACGGGAGTTTCGTTGGCACTGGTCTTGGTGTTTCCCCTGGCTCTACTTGTGGGAATGCGAAGTCAACTTGATCAGGCGATCACTCCAATCATAATGCTGGTGGGTGCTCTTCCTGATCTTGCGATTCTAACGCTTCTAGTTACAGTGATAGGGCGAGGAAATGTTGCCGCTGTTGCAATCTCCGCTTTCAGTGCCTTTTTCCCTGTGTATTTTACGATCCGACAAGGGGTGAAAGAAATACCTGGCGATTATTTCCACGTCACATCAGTATTCAAGGCCGGAAGAGTTCAGACTTTCACGAAAATGATCCTTCCGTCGATCTTTCCCAACCTTGTCACGGGCCTTCGCTTGTCCTTTGAATTCAGCTGGAACGTGTTGCTTGCGGTCGAGGTCATTGCAAGTGTGGCTGGGATTGGAACCTTCATTTCTTCCAGCCTAGGAAGCTCAGCGCATTCGTTGACTTACGGTCTGGCCGCAATAATGACGGTTGGTCTTATCACGATTGCGATAGACAGAGCCGTCTTCGAGAGGTTTGAGAATCGCATCAAGAGGTGGCGGTAGGACTTGCATGTAGAACTGTCCAACGTTACAAAGGTCTACGAGGAGCCACCTCAACTCGTAACAGCCCTCAAGGATATCTCGTTTCATGTGAATGAGGGAGAGTTTCTGTGCATCGTAGGACCGAGCGGATGCGGCAAGTCGACACTCTTGAGGATGATCGCCGGACTAGATCATCCCTCCTCCGGCCAGATTCGTTTCAGGGGTGATCTCCTTACCGCACCTCACTCAAAGATCAGCATGGTCTTCCAGACCTTTGCTCTGCTTCCTTGGAGAACCGTAATTCAGAACGTCGAATTCGGACTTGAGGTCCAAGGGCGGTCGAAAAAGGAGAGAGCTGAGGTTGCGATGGATCTTCTCGAGATGGTTGGGCTCAAGGGATCAGAGAATCTTTTTCCAAAACAACTCTCAGGAGGAATGAAACAACGAGTCGGCATCGCTCGTGCACTCGCCATAGATCCAGAGGTGATTTTGATGGACGAGGCGTTTAGCGCTATCGACGAGTTCACTGCGGAATCTCTGAGAGCCGAGGTTGCTGAAATTCACAATGAGACTCAGAAGACGTTCCTTCTTGTAACTCACAACCTTCCCGAGGCGATTGAGCTGGCCGACCGCATCCTTGTCCTTTCAGCACGTCCGGCCAAAGTCAAGAGCATTGTAGGTGTAGAGCTGGAGCGCCCGAGAATTCAGACAGATTCAGAGTTTGTGAGCATTCATCGTGACATATTCGCGTTGCTCCAGGCAGAATTGGAGAACAGCATCATGCGCCATAGGCTCGGTGGACTAAAGGAGTTCAAGAGGCTCCAAGACATGGAGGTTCGCTGAGATCGAATGAAATTCGGTCTAGTTGTCGGCGGGGCATTTCTCTTGATCGTTGGTCTACTATCCTACTCCATGATTCCTAATCTTCACATGGTCCAAGTTAAGTCGGCCCAGATTGTTGTCAGTCCCACGCCGATCCCCGTCAGCTCCAAGTTTCTATCTGCAACTCCGGAGAATGTTACAATCTTTCCGGGGAAAGAAAACGACTTGCTGGTTAACATCACCGTCTTCACGCAATCAGGAGAACCATCTTCAATCAAGTTCAAACTCTTTGCCGAAGACTCGTTTCAGAGCTGTATAGTTAGCTCGCAACAAAGCGCGTGTCTCGTGGACCAGAATGTTTCGAATTCTACTCTCCGAATCCCATTGAACGCATCGACGACTTACTATTTCGGTCTTGATAACAGGGACTCTAGTAGCCCAAAGCAGGTGCTGTTGTCGGCAACTCTGGTTGCGAGTTCAGTCAGTACCATGGTGGCGAGAGATGGAGGAATGAATTTTGCTGGATTAGGGATGAGCTTGATTGGGCTCTTGGTCACTCTTTACGGGGTCTTTGCCAAGACCGTCATTCCTTGGGAGTGAGTCGGAAATCGGGCTCACGGTCGGCGAGCTGGGTGGTATGAGAGGCACCGACTGAGTCGTAGATCGAATCTTGTTCCTGCTTCGTCTGCGGTTCAACGTTATTCCTAACACAACTATTGCAAGGAGTATCGCAGCTGTTGCGGCTGTTGCAAATGAGGGTTCTACCGTTACTCGATAAGTAGCGGTCATAACGGTGTCTGTGATAACGGAAACCCATCGCGGATTTGTCGTGCTCCCATCGTTCCAAGTAGCGAATGAGTTCGTCAGTCCAATTTGGATTGTTGTGGAGCCTAGTGAGAGAGGTACTTGGGACTGAACATAGACCTGGTGAGGCCCATAATGTACTGGTAGCCTCAATTCGTTGGATCGGTCCGAGGTCAGGTTCGTCCCGTCAACTGAAATGAGCATTCCGGGGGCGGGAGTGTTTACTTGGAGAAGTAGCAGTGGTGAACTCGTCCTATCGACGATTATAGTGTAGGCGGTGGAGTTCGTGGTGGTTACAATTATCTTGACAAAGTTCGGAGGGTCCGAAAAGGTGTTGTTGCTGACGCACGGCGAGGAACAAGGTCCAAATGCGGCGTCGCTTAGGTCCCCACCAGGATGTGCGTCGATGAGTCGAAGATTGCCATGCCCCCCTGCTATGCTCTCATTTACCTTGTAGATTAGCAAGCCAGCGCCTGGATAGTCCGACGGGAATGGGAGATACTGATCATAAGTTCCAAGTTTTGCTCTCATCTCTATGAGATAGTATGACAGAGATCCGTCGGAGTTCAAGCTGATTGGGATCTTAACGGCCTGTATTCCCGAAGTGGGAAGTTCTAGATTTTGGACAGTTATTGTTGACAAATTGCCGGGGTAGACTGTACGTAAGCTTGAGTTGGAGATCCATCCTAGCTTGATCTTTGACCAAGATGAATGTTGTGACGGGTGAGTTCCAGGTGACGGTTGTAAGGGATTCCCACTGTTTGGGTTCCATTCTCCGAGCGCCATGATTTCCCAGTAGCCGACAAAGTTGTTGACAGGGTCTATCTGCTGCGTCAGGTCGTAAAGGTCTGGCAGGCCCTGAAGATGGCCAGCCTCGTGGGCGTAGACCCCAACGGGGTCGGACTCTGAGACTACCGAGGTTGAGATCTGGAATGAGTCTAGGGGAGAGGGATTGAAAACGAAGCCCGGGATGGTAAATGAGTGGATGTCGGTGGACGAATGTGGGGGCATCGCCTCATCGTTTCCGGCATGGACAATTATCGCGTACCTGTAATCATGAAAGTTCACTCCCGCCCTGTACGCCGCCTGAAGTGAGTCCGTAACTAGTTGATTGTCGATGGATGCAGTATTCGCGCTATAGTATTCCATGGTCTGCTGCAGCGAATACCATGAGGAGGTTGCGGAGGGACTGAGCGTCGTCGCAAACGAGACGACATCATACGAGTCTTCGGCGTAGTAGCTGTTCATAACGGAGAGGGTGTTGGCTATCCGAGTTGGAGAAGTGCTGTTGGGCTTGTCGGAGAACTCTATGAGGACTACGAGAGTCCGCTGGGGGCCGCTTATCGGAGCGAGGATAGGATTAGAATCCTTGCCAACCAGTGGAGCCGAATTATGAGGTTGGATTGGACCTATTTGGGAAATGAGTAGAGCAGCTATAACGACAGGAACGACTAGAAGGGTGATCCGGAAGGGCATCTACCATCCTGGAGCAATTTCTGGTGCTCGCTTCTTCTTGGAGCGCAAAAGCCGTCTGTAACTGGTTCAATTGGAGCAAAGTTCCATCGAGAAACCGGGAATCGTTCTTCCGGCGCCTCCTCACGGTGCGGACGAGAGAACAATCGTTTGACAGCGGCGCGGCAAGACAGCGGTCCGGCTAGCCTTAAATATGGTGATTCCTGAGAATCGCCGTTCATAGAAGATCGTTCTCTGGGATTTCAGATGAGTCATCGAGATGTAGGAATTGTCGGTTACGGCGTGTACATTCCATGGGAACGGATCGAGACCGAGAAGATTGTAAGAGAACGGGAGAGAAAGCGAGGCAAAGAGCTGGAAAGAGTCCTAGAGAAGGTCAGACACGGGCTACTTCTTAGAGAGAAAGCTCTCGCGGGTCACACTGAGGATACGATTACAATCGCCACTGAGGCCGCTGAGAACGCGGTTAGAATGGCGGGCATCTCCCCGGACGAGATTGGAACAGTCACAGCGGGCTCCGAATCGAAACCATATGCGGTTGGAACGATCGCACGTCACGTCGCCTCATTCATCGGAATGGGACAGAACGTCTTCGTCGCCGATCTGGAGGGAGCATGCAATTCAGGCATGCAGGGAGTCGGCTTCATAGATTCGGAGATTCGTAGCGGTCGCATCAAGTACGGCCTCGCGATAGGTGCGGACGTCGCCCAAGCCGAGCGAGGCGACCCTCTAGAATATTCCTGCGGAGCGGGTGCCGGAGCCTTCGTTCTTGGCCGGACGGATCTGATCGCAACCATCGAAGATATTGCGCCGTTTTCAAGTCTGTTCATGGACTTTTGGAGACGCGATCAGGCAGCAGTACCGTCGCATTTCGGGCGGACCACCGTTGAAGCTTACAAGTCGCATGTCATCGGTGCTATCGCCAATCTCTTCCGTAAACATCCTGATCTATCCCTGTCGGAGTTTGATGCGATAACCTTCCATCAACCCTCTGGATACCTGCCCATGAAGACATGCGCCGCTCTGACCGAGGACAAGATTCCTTACGTGGAGGATGAATCCATCGCCGAAAGAATGAGGCTTACCGAGCAGGATATCGAGAAGAAAGTCAAGCCTTGGCTCAAAGTCTTGGACACGGGCAACACTTATGCGGCTTCGACGCTCATATCCCTCGCATCTGTTTTCGACAATTCCAAACCCGGAGATCAGGTTCTAGCAGTCTCCTACGGCTCTGGAGCATATTCTAACGCAACTTGGTTCGAGGTCCAAGATGGTATTGAAGAGAAGAGGGGGCTGACACCCACGGTAGAGGAATACGTCAAGAGGAAGACGACGATAAAGATAGAAACCTACCAGGATCTGATCAGGGCTCGTCTGCATAGAATAAAGCAGAGGCTTGAGATCCCTAGGCTCGTCGGGGATGTAGAGCCGGTAAACGGCAAATCCTTTACTCTCAGTCTATGCTATGGATGCGAACGGATCTATTTCCCTGCCAGAGAGAAATGTCTTGATTCAGAATGCACTGGGAAGATGGAGGTCAAGCGTTACCCGCTCATCGCTCGGTTGAAGAGCGTATCCAAGCTACCTCTCAAGAAGAGATTCACATCAAACTTCGAGCTACTTGACCAGAACAAAGTGTTGTTTGTCGACGCAAAGCTTCAGGACTTGAAACCCGGTGTCAAGCTTGAGGGCGTACTGCGGAGACTCGACTACGAGGGAAAGGATGGCCTAATCATGTATGGGATCGCGTACCGGCCTGTCTTCCAAGAGACTCTGGGGTTTATCGCAAGGCCAAAGCCTCTAGTAATCGCGCCTCCGCAGTACGCCTAGAAGATTTTGAAGCGATAGGGTCGCCTCTGTTAGTCTCAGCCAGACCTCCGGTCGCGTAGCATGGACCTTTTCGAATCAACTCCCGAAGCCAAATTCAGAAAGAGAGTTCAGAGTTTCGCAAAGGAGCATGTTGCTCCTGTAGCCGAGAAAGTCGAAGAGGGATGGTTTCCCCGGGAAGTACTCCGGAAACTGGGAGAGCAACAGCTTCTCGGAGTTGCTTTTTCGAAGAGTGATGGAGGGCTTGGGCTAGGCTGGAGTTTCGAAGTGATTGTGGCTGAGGAGATCTCAGCCGTAAGCGGGGCTACAGAAATGGCCCGGTTGGCTTCAGGGGCATTGTACGCTGCGCCACTCGCTCACTTTGCAAGTAGACCGCAGAAACGGAGGTTTCTCAGACCTGTGCTCGCGGGGGAGAAGGTTGGGGCGCTTGCGCTAACCGAGCCAGGAGCCGGGTCAGACGCGGCCTCTATCAAGACGCATGCGGAACGTCGAGGGCAGGATTTCGTTCTCAACGGTGAGAAGCGTTTCATTACAAATGGTGGAGTTGCTGATTTCCTCTTCGTATTCGCCGTCACTGAGCCTCGAAAGCCTCCCAAGTCTGGAGTTAGCGCCCTTGTTGTCCCGAGAGAATTCGAAGGAGTGCAAGTGGTGAAGACATACGGTCTCCTTGGGATGCGCGGCGCAAACGTCGTCCATCTTAGATTTCGCAACGTAAGGGTTCCCGAGGAGAATATTGTTGGGGGGCTTCACAGAGGATTCCCGATACTCCTTGATGAACTTGATCGGGAACGCCCCGCGGTCGCGGCGGGAATGCTGGGGATCGCTCGCTCAGCCTTTGAGTCAACCGTAGACTATTCGTCAAAGAGACAGCAGTTCGGCCGGCCGATCAAGGAGTTCGAAGGGGTTAGTTTCAAACTGTCAGACATGCTCGTTAAGCTTGAAGCGTCCCGCCTGCTCATCGTCAAGGCGGCTCGGCTGCTCGATGAAGGAAAACTAGCAAGACTCGAAGGCGCAACCGCGAAGCTCTTTGCCACTGAGTCAGCTTTCGAAATAACGCACCAAGCATTGCAGGTTCACGGAGGAATTGGGTATACTAAGGATCTCCCGATCGAGCGCTATTTCCGTGACGCTAGATTCATGATGATTGGCGGGGGAACGAGCGAGATCATGCGATTCCTGATTCAGCGAGAGATCTACAGGGAGAGGAGCCGACGGTCGTCATGATTGTTACTGGGAATTTTGCCGGCTAGTTACGCGAGGCTTTAGTCGATTTGGGGAAAGGGAGAGTGCGAAGAAAGGCCCTATTTGTATGTCCACAGTGGAGATCGAAAATTATCGATGGAAGTGCGAGAATTTCCTGAAGGGCTACTGCCCTGGTAAAGACTGTGATATTTGCGCAAAGATGACGAATAGATTGTTGTTGAAGGGTCTGGTGAAGATCACTCACGCGGATGAGATTCTTCAGCCCCAGCAGGCGACTGCTCCGAGCAGCCAGCCCTAGGTTTCCCTCCTCTTTTTGAGAAACATTCTACAGACGATATAAGAATCGCGCATTTTCTTTTCGAGGTAGGTTTATACCGCATGGCGGCCAATATAACCTATGGATTCCAGATACGATCCACACGGCTATCCACAGCAATCTCACGCCGGCCCGGGGGACGCCTGACAAATGGTCGACTTTCACTACTTCATTTTCATCATAAACGCTGATGCAGCGGTTTTCGGAGTTATCGTCTTTCTCATGAGCTACATCGCGTTAAGGCTCGTCTACAGGATGTGGCGACGCAGTCTACGCTGCCCGCACTGCGGCGAAGTCTACGCCGCCAGGCACATAGCGCACATCCCGGAGAAAACGCTCCCTAACACTTTGTGGACTTGAAGTCTTAGACTCAAGTCTGTTCCTTTTCTAGTCTTCCGCGTATCAAGGCTTAGGGCATCCTGAGAAAAGATAGCGCGAACTCTTTTGCATGTCTTTCCGTGCCGCGGTGCTTACCGCCAACATTTCTCAGATGGTGGTAAAACTCGTGAATGAGCACATAAGGGTCGTAGAGATACTCTTGATTGGATATGTAGATCGTTTTTTCACGATGGACATAGCATCCAAGCGCCCTCTTCTCCCCGCGCGGGAGTCCGATTCTGAGAGCAGGCATTTCAACGCGATAATGCTGGGAGAGGAGTTCAAGCGCGTCCTCCGGACGCTTCTCGATCGAGATTAGTTGGACTATTCTATCCTGGAACTGCCTCTCATCCAAGGTAGGATTCGACTTGAATACTGGCAGGCTCGTAGTCTACAAGTCTCCCTGCTTGAAAGTCTTCGTACGCCTTGAGGTCCAAGAGACCGTGTCCGCAATTGTTGAACGCTATGACTTTCTCTTCTTTTGACTCCTTACATCTTATCGCTTCGTCAATTACGTATTTGATGCAATGCGCGGTCTCTGGCGCGGGGATCATTCCTTCAGTCTGCGCGAACGTTCTCGCAGCCTTGAAAACCTCTGTCTGATGATAGGCGATGGGCTTTACCAGTCCCTTGTTGATCAGATAGCAGAGTGAGGGGGCCTTTCCATGATATCGTAGGCCCCCCGAGTGGATGGGCGGTGAAACATACTTGTGTCCAACGGTGTACATTTTCAACAGCGGAGTCATTTCCGCGGTATCCCCAAAGTCGTAGGTGTAGATGCCTCGAGTCGTTGAGGGTACAGCCTTTGGTTCGCACGCGACAAACTCTGACTCGGATTTGCCTTTCAACCTGTCTAACATGAAGGGATAGGCGAAGCCAGCGAAGTTCGATCCTCCTCCAATGCATCCGGCAATAACGTCGGGTTCGGTGTCGATGCTCTCAAATTGTTTCTTCGCTTCAAGTCCTATGATTGACTGGTGCAGTAGGACATGGTTCAATACTGAACCCAGGCAATACCGTGAACCCTCGTGAGTCACGGTATCCTCCAGCGCTTCGCTGATCGCTATCCCCAGGGTCCCAGGATGGTCCTGATTCTGGTCGAGCAGAGATTTTCCAAATTTGGTCTCCTTACTGGGCGAGGGAAAGACTTGGGCCCCGTACGTTTCCATCATAGTTCTTCGGCCGGGCTTCTGGTCGTAGCTGACTCGGACCATGTAGACCCTGCACTTCAGGTCGAAGATCGAGGAAGCAAGGGCGAGAGCCGATCCCCACTGGCCAGCCCCGGACTCGGTCACTAGTCTCTCGGTTCCCTGCTGGCTGTTGTAATAGGCCTGAGCTAGCGCCGTGTTGGGCTTGTGGCTTCCGGTTGGGCTGAGGTATTCTGCCTTGTAGAAGATCTTGGCGGGTGTCTTTAGAAACCTCTCAAGTCTCTTTGCCCGTACCAGCGGAGTCGGTCTACCTATCTGGATATAGGCGTCTCGAACCGTCTCTGGGATGGTGATATTCTGTTCTGAGCTGATTTCCTGGCGAATCAGCTCTTTTGCGAAGATTCTCTCTAATGCAGCTGGGTTGATTGGTTGTTTTGTTCCTGGATCTAACGGTGGGGGTAAAGGCTCAGTAAGATCGGCCTGAATGTTGTACCAGCTGGCTGGTATCTCGTCTTGAGAAAGGTTGATTCTCGTAGGGTCTCGTGTTGCAAGAGTTTGCAAGCGAAACGTCAATGTCTATGCGTGTAAGTAACATTTTAAGCTTGCCAGTACAGTTCTGTACGTAGGAGTTGGGCACAAGTGTGGCACAAGATAGAGGCTCTGATGGAGGGACATCCCGAGCGGTTGAGAGTCGTCCGCACACTTCTCGAGAATGGGTTTAGTCTTAGAGACGAAGGAATCTATCTGAACGACATCGAGGTCCCAATTGTAAGAATAGCAAAGTCAGCGGGGGTAGATAGACGAACTGTAGACGAGACGATACGAATGGTCGAGAACAGTCCAGAACTCAAAACTCTATTTTCGAATCTGAGATCCGCCGGAATGTCCCTCAAAGGAGTCGCAAAGCAGCTTGGCCTCGGCGTGGTAGAAATCGTGGTTCAAGATCCTCATAGACCGGGAATCTTAGCCGAAGCTTCGCAGCTATTCTCAGAGCTGGGAATAAGCATTCGACAGGCGCTAGTTGATGATCCAGAATTGGCGCCAGAGCCCAAGCTAGTCTTGATCGGTGACAAGGCCGTGCCTGGAGAAATAGTTCCCAGACTTCTCAAGATTGGGGGGGTAACAAGAGTGTCCGTCTCATAGCGTTATCCACATGCCGTTGGTTACTTCAGGTAACATTTATCTGTCCCGTCCGTTACCATAGGTAACAGAAGAGGGCTAGCGCAACGAACCTAGGACTTTCCAGCGAACATGCAGCACAGAGAGTAGAGCCAAGAACCGCCCTGGACTACGGGACGTTCAGTAATCGATTCGGTGACCCAACGAGCGATAAGGAACTCGAAGTCTTTCAGAAATACATGGCATCCAGAATGCTGCTAAGCAACGGATTCGATACATATCTCAACCCCGTCATGAGGAGAGACGATGACAATTCGACTATCGTAGCGGACCTTTGCGGAATCAAGAAAGAAGAGATCATCGTTGCATTCTGCTCCGCGAGTCTCCCAGAAGAAACAGTCTGGAATAGCATACGGCTCATCAGCCAATCGCAGAATGCTCGATCCTTGATTCTCTCCCCCGAAGAGATCGCTCCAGACCTCATCGAAGAAGAAGCGCCAGGAGCACTAAACAGGGGAAAGGTGCAGGTTGAGACATTAGGATGGTTCGACGACACACTCGAGCAGACCTTGCAGCAAACGCTCCGCACAATCGAACTGCTAGTGAATGAGACCCGGATGCGAATGCTCGCACCCCTGCTTCAAAAATCCGCTCTCAAACGGGAGTTTCGAGCGAGAATCAACCCGAAACTCGTCTACCATAATCTCACAGCGCTATCAGAGGCCGGAATTGTCGATGAGCCGGTGGAAGGAACCTACGAGCTTAGCCAGCTCGGCAAGACTGTGCTGCCCGAGTTCATCGCGTTCTTGGAGAAGACGCGCAAGACCCTCGACGATTATAGGCACAAGGAGGTGAAATCGATTGGAAGACAATGAATTCTTCCCAGAATGGTTCAAGCGACGCTTCCGATCCCCATTGACCAACTGGTTCGACGATTTCGACAAGAACTTCGAAGAGATGTTCCGAGGCCTCGAACTACCGAAAGACCTGGTCCGTGAGAGAAAACTGCCTGACGGAGGAACAGTCAGAGAGATGGGACCCTTCGTCTACGGCTACTCGTTCAGCATGGGACCAGACGGCAAACCCATAGTCAGAGAATTCGGCAATGTGAAACCATCAATCAAAGGAGGACCCTTTGGAACCGCGAAGCCAAGCCTCGACGTCAAAGAAGAACGCGAACCTCTCGTTGACGCCATGGTTCAGTCAGACACCGTCAAGGTTGTCGCTGAACTCCCAGGCGTAGAAAAGTCAGACATAGCGCTAGAATGCGACGGACGGAACTTGGTGCTCAAAGTGGACACGGACAAGAGGCGTTTCTACAAGTCCCTAGAACTCCCCGTTGAAGTAGATCCCGATACGTCGAAGGCGAGCTACAAGAACGGAGTTCTGGAACTGGTCCTCACACGCAAGACCCCTGGGAACAAGCCCAAACAAATAAAGATAGACTAGGCTGGTCTTTTCCCCAGCCTCCCGTTTCTTTTTCTTGGTGTCCGTATTCGACCTGCTTACCAGTTATTAACGGGTCGAAAATGCACACTCTAAGCATATGGCTGTCGATGAGCTGAAAATTACCACCGCGGAACACAAGAGTCGAATCGAGAAGATTCAGAAGCAGCTTCGAAGAGAAAGAATAGAAGCTCTGTACCTGACCAACTCAACGAGAATCCTATACACAACAGGCTTCGCGCATATTCCCACAGAGCGTCCCCTCGCAGCCGTCATCCCCAAAGAGGAGCAGCCTTTCTTCATCGCTCCGTACCTAGAGTTTGACCACATTCGTCAGGAATGTCCGATAGCGGGCGAGGTCCTGACGTATCCCGACTATCCGGGGAAAGTACACCCTATGCGGCTATTCGCGAGATTTCTGGCTCAGAAAGGACTTGCTTCTTCCAAGATTGCCACAGATTCGATGGAGGGAGCAGGTGGAGGCTATGGCTATCGAGGACCGGCATTGCCGGACCTAATGCGCCGGGCCAAGTTCATTGCGGGACGAGACATTGTGGATAAGTTGCGGCTCGTGAAATCGAGGCAAGAAATACGACTTCTCCGAGAGAGCGCAAAATGGTCGGAGATAGCGCATGATATCTTGCTTGAGAATACTCACGCTGGTCTTCATGATACTCTGGTCGCTGTTAGATCAAGCTACGATTCGCTCGCGAGAATGCTGAGGAAAATAGGACAATCCTATGTCCAGTTGAAAATCGCCCTGTCTCCGGTAGTAGTGGGCTTCCGGGGACAAGTGGGTGGAAACTCTGCGATTCCCCACGCAGTCTACAGTAAGAAGAAGATTCGGAGGGGAGATGTTCTTGTTACAGAGGCCGGAGTGGAAGTGGGGGGCTATACGAGCGAGCTTGAAAGGACCGTGATTGTTGGGAAGCCCAGCTCTAAAGCTACTCGTTGCTTTGAAGCCATGTTGACGGCACAGAACGCTGCTCTCAAAGAGTTTCGGCCAGGAATAGCATGCGGCAGGGTAGACGAGGCGGCTAGTAGATCGGTTGAAGACTCTGGGCTCAAGGAGGGTCTTAGGCATCATACAGGACACGGAATAGGTTTAGAGGGTCACGAGCCACCGTGGCTTGATTCCGGAGACCGGACTGTCATTCGCGAGGGAATGGTCTTTTCATGTGAGCCTGGTCTGTACTTTCCCGGCTACGCGGGATTCCGACACTCGGATACAGTTGTTATCGCGAAGAAGGGAATGGACTTCATAACCCACTACCCGCGCGGGCTGGAAGATCTCACGGTTTAGAGTAGAAACGCGGCGCTTCACGCTTTGAACCATTGAAACACCAGATACCGGATCTTTCCAGACTTCGTATCGGGAATCGCAATTATGAAGTGTTTTCTCACGGTCGTAGCAAGTCTTCCAGCTCGGACCACCTCGAAAGGTCCCATCACGGATTCAGGAGTCTCAACAGAGACGATGAATGGAGCGTGGTCTATTCCTGGGCCATGTTCGTACACCGCGAAATCGGCCCCGAACTTAATTCCGGGAGTGACGACGTACCCTTTCTCCCTCAAGTCCTTGTACACTTGGTAGGCGGCGCTGAAGCCTCGATAGGTATCCCGAGCAGCCTTCAGCAGGACACTCTTTCCAACCGGTTTCTTGGTACGTCCGTCGATGACGCCGATCCTTTTGTGTTCGAGCAAGTAAAGTCCCTCCATCAGATCTAACAGAAGTGGGACTTCAAAGTCCTGGTCAGGTTTTGGCTTGGGGATGCCTACTGGTTTTCCGAAAAATCCTGATCTGTATATGCCGAGACCTGATTTGTAATCCCAGATTATGAGCCTCGTCCCAATAAGTTCGGCTTGATCCTGAGCCGAGGGCGTCTTCATGGCCTTACTAGGCGGTTAGAGCGATGACTCGGATTAGGTCCACAACGTCTACCCCGAGATCCGCCATATTCTCCATATGCGCGCTGAGATCCCTGATCAACAGGAGCGTGCGCAGAGGAATTTTCTCGTCAAGCACCTCCAAGTCCAACGAGCGGTAAGCGGTGTCGACCTTCCTTTCTGTCTCCTCAACGCCCTTCGAGAGCTCCATAGCTTTTGTCGGGTTGAATCCAAGAGACATCATAGTCTCGCGGATCTTGGACATTTCTTCGAGAACGAGTCCGATGAGCTCGGACAGTCGTTTGGTGTATCTCTTATCGACCTTCCAGCTCCGATCGATAACCGCGGTCAGTCGATAGCCTATTCCCTGAGCGTAGTCGGCTACTTCGCCTACCCGGAAGATGAGTCGGATGAAGTCCTCCCGATTGCTCAATAGGGCCCCGAATGAAGCAACCTCTTCTAGTAGTTTCTTCTTGGTGCCTTCGAAATCGTCCAGAATCTTGATGCTGGCTTCGGTTTCAACTGGAAAGGTCAACATCAACACCGGGTAGGGCTAATGCAATGAAGAGGCAACATTCCCATAAAAACTAGTTGCAGTACGCCTAGCCAGTTTTTGCAGGGAACCCGCCGCTGACAATGGAGTCGATTGTCGACTTGAGGTCGTCGATTTGGACCCTTATCTGGTTCCACGAGTCTCGATCCCGGAGTGTGACGGAACCATCCTTCATAGTGTCGTAGTCGATGGTGATTCCGAGTGGTATCCCCGCTTCATCAGCCCGTGCATACCTTCGCCCGATGGACCCCGTATCGTCATACTCGACCCGAAGGCCGCCATGGAGTAGACTTCGATGGATCCTCTGGGCTTTCTCTACGAGTCCATTCTTGTTAACAAGGGGATAGACGACGGCTTGTGTTGGGGCGATCCCGAAAGGTAGGCTCAGAATCAGTCTTTCTCCCTTCATCCTGAGATTATGTTCCAGCGTGGAATAGACTAGTCTCTCTACTCCGAAGCTGGGTTCAACGACGTGAGGAAGGAATTTTGCCCCGGCCTCCTTGACGGTCTCCTCTTTTGTGTCGAAAAAATCGACCGGGATATCATTAGCATCAATCTTGATCGAATCGCCGGGTCTCTTACCCTGGAGGATTCGAGGTAGGTCCTCCTTTGCTAGGAGGCTGATGATTCTTCCAGCATCTGCTCCGAATCGTTGGCGTATCTTTTCGTGGTTCGGTCTGATGGTTCGGACTTTCTTCTCAATCGGTGAATCATACGCCTTGAAAACTCGTAGATCTATCCCGGTGGCTTGCATGTGACTGCGAAGGTCGAAATCGGTTCTGTAGGCGAACCCGGCAACTTCTACCCAATCCCATCTGTCAAGTTTCACTTCATGATCGAAAGTCTGAGCAGAATAATGCGCTCTTTCAGTAGATAGTTTCTCAAAGAATCGTTGACTGTGTTGGTCAATCCCTAACTGTGAAAGGAATCTTGTGGACTGGGCCATGAAATATGCCATCCAGGGGGATTTGACAAGTCGTTTCTCGAGAGCTTCAGCTGTCGTGATGCTAGTGGTTTCGGTTCTTCCCTTCTTTCTGGTATCCTCTGTTACGATGAAGAGCCTGTCAGCCTTCACCTCGTCAAGGTAGGGGCATTCTGGTTTTTCAGGATCGAAGAAAATCTCGAAGTCCATTATGGTGAATTCGCGTAGTCGTATGGGTCCTTGGCGGGGTGAAATTTCGTTTCGTAACACCGTCCCGACCTGGGCGATCCCCAAGGGGAATTTTTCTCTCATCACTTCGAGCACTCGGTGGAAGTCGACGAATATTCCCTGCGCTGCTTCGGGTCGAGTATAGGCTGGGTCTTCTCCATATGGGCCGATGTTTGTCTTGAACATGGTTACGAAGTATTGGGGTGATCCTAGGATTCCTCCGCACTCAGGACATTTTACCTGCTTCAAGAGGACAGATAGCTGTTCTAGGTCTAGACCCTCGGTCTCGGTGCTCGTGCTCTCCTTGATTAGTTGGTCGGCTCGGAACCTTCGGTGACAGTTGGTACACTCCGTCATCGGATCTTTGAAATTCTGGACGTGACCTGACGCTTCGAGAACTCTTTCAGGGGTTATGATTGGAGTCGATATCTCGACGAATCCGTGCGGCCTGAGGAAGAATTCTCTCCATGTATCTTCGATTTCCCGCTTCAGACCGGTTCCCAGGGGGCCTAGGTTGATGAAGCCGCTTACGCCCCCGTATATTTCGAAGGAGCCCCAGAAGAAGCCTCTCCGCCTCGCGAGTTCAGAGAGCAGCCTGTGTTTGTCTCTTAGCTGAGGGGTCGGCTGCTCCAAATCTTTGGTCGTCGGTGAATCATTCAAGAATCAGTATAATGCTTTACGTGAACAGTGGTAGTAGGGAGTCTAAGCACAGGATCTGTTTCTAACGGGCCTTTACGTGCTTGACAATTGGCGGCCTAACTTTTCTTAGAATCCTATAGCCACAGAACGGGCACTTTATCTCTGGAGTCATCGCCAACTGGTCGGCGGTAAGTCTAGATCCACAATTGATGCATTCATAGAACAGCCCGCCAGGATTTCGCGCTCTCGCTGGTGGTTCTTGCGACAGTGCTTCGGGCCCCGCTTCTTCAGGACTGGCTTGCATCTAGACCTCACCTAGCAATGGTGCTGGCTTCGAGTTAAGGATTTGGAACGAGGCTTACCTGAAGGGGGAGTTTTGGGTTTGGAGCCTGCGGGTTTTGTCTTTTCTTCTATATCTTTGGTTTCGGGTTGTCTCTTGACAAGGTATAAGCCGAGAATGATTATCGCAGTCACTACCCCGATAGCTGCAGGAATGAGAATTTGAAGGTTACTCTGGAGGATCGTCACTTGGAGAGTTTGAGTTGCTAGGGGCCCACCGTTATACTGGGGTGAGGAAATGCTGAGCGCGTATTGTCCCACGGTCGAGGGTGCTTTGAACGACATCGTTACGTCTTGGCTGGCTCCGGGTTCAATGCTGATTGCCGTTTGTTCTGCCTGTTTTCCAGCTCCTTGGATGTACAAGTTTATTGTGATAATCTCGGTAAACTTTGTGGAATTGCTCTTGAGGTGAAGTGTTGCTGTGACTGAGGAGCCTACAGCTACTGGAGCGATAGAGTCCAATGTTGATTGGAGAGTTGTGGAGTCTGAAACGCCGGTGTCTTGAGGATTACTGGCAAGGACTATTCCTCTTGAGTCCCTGGCTAGTGCAAAGATTACTAGTTTCCGTGCAGCTAGAATTGAATCCGACTTTAGTGAGAGGGAGAATTTGCCAGCCGTATCTGTGCTGAACGGCGAAGAGTAGGCCAGGTATTTGTTTGAGGCCGAAGGCAATCCGAAAACATAGGCGTAAGGCGGAGATTCTAGCGAATTCGTCGAAATGACTGAGTTGCCATTCAAGGTTGCAACCGTAATTTTGAACAAACCGGCATGTTGCCGAGTGAACACCACCGGGTCTGTACCGAGGGTCGCTGGGACGCTCTCGAAGTTTCCATTACCCAGGCTAGTCAATACTAGATGCATGCCGCTGGGAGTCAGAGTAATAGCGGCTTGATAGGCACGAGAACCGGACGTAAAGGGTAGCTCCCCGAGTATTCCTGTTCCGAGATGAATTGTCGCATTTACCCCGTGAGTCTGTGAGCCTGGCCATTCGTGTTGATGGGTGTTCCGGAGTCAATCGCAAAGACGACTCCACTGGTTGACGCTGACGCCGAACCGGTCGAGTTCGTCAACGTTCCTGAAGCGGTGACTCCGGTATTGCTACCTCCAGCAGTAAATGAATTCACTTGGATCAAGTCGACGCTAAACGAGTCGGACATGATCCCTAGATCAATACCCCCGATGACTGGATCAATACCCCCGATGAATGTGGCGGTCATTGTCCACTGCCCACATCGAAGATTGTTAGATCCGCAGTCTGATGGTAATGTGAAGTTGAATAACCCACCTGTCACAGTTGTTGTGGAGAAAACCTGCCCGGTAGGGGTTTCGGGACCTTGACGGTCCACGAATGTTATGTTCAATCGTCCAGTCTTAAGAGACGTTGCGATATTTGGAACGGAGGGTCTATTCGTAACGTTAACACCGAGCGCATCTCCCGGAACAAACAACGTGGTAGCAACACCAGACGCGACAGGATTAAGCCGAACAACACTGTTTTGCGATATGGCAGTCATGAATATGGTGGAATTTCTGACGAAACTGGATGGGATGACTTCTGACATGTTCAGGGCTATCAACGACTGCGTGCAAAGCGGCTCATCGTTGCAAGCAGTCTTTTCGAATGGAACCCGGTTGCCTAATGGAAAAATCGTGGGGGTCGTTGTGTTGAGGGCTATCTGGCTTAGATTGTAGCCTGAAGGATAATAGAAGTTTATCACCTCGTTTGACCAGACGTGCGACGGTACTGTAGTATTGTAGGCAATTGGGAAGAACTTCGCAGTGTGCATTATCTTCGTTGGGTCAGAACCCTGTGTCATGAAGTGGCTTAGCGAACTCTTAGGAGTATTATCTATCGACGCAACTACTACTTCTCCAACCGAGCCCAGCATCCGCCCGATGCTAGCGTTCCAGCCAAATCGGAAAGATAATCGAAGATTTACGCCAACCCATCTAGTCACATTGAGGGTAACCTCGGGCTGGACGCAAGCCGCGAGAGTTGACCTTGATAACCCACACGCATAAACTGGGGTTGACTGGTTTCCGAGAAAAATTCCATTTATGCCATTTGGCAATGCGTTCGTGTTATTGATCGAAGGGGTGAGCGTGAAATTCTCGCTTGTGCCACGAGTAAGATTCCCGAATAGGTTGAATCTCACCGCGACCGTACAACTGGCACAGTTGGATTGTGGTATCGTGAGAGTCCAGTTCACTTCTTGACGGTCGAGCGCGTGGTCGGCGTTGAATACGGGAGTGGAAGCGGTGAAGTTGAAGGCGGTCCCAGGTATCTTGGATCCGTCCGCAGTCTTGTTGATCGTTGAGAACCAGGTGAGTTGTGTGCCGGGGTGACTGTTACCTAGGCTAGGCGTGGCAACAAATCCGGTCGTACTGTTGGTGTAAATGTCCGCTGTGGAATAAGTGTAGTTGAATGCTGTAAGTGCTCCAGTAACGTTTAGCGGGTCAACTAACACAGGGACGCCCAATGGTGCTGGCGTGGCTGACACGTTTATGTGTGTAGATTGAGAGATCGAAGCCCCGAGAATTGAAGAGACGATAATGATTACTAAGCATGCCAGGCTTCGAATCAACGCGATTCACGGTGACTTTCTCGGTTCGCTTGGCCCGATTCTAATTAACCTTTGGAAAAAGACAACGACCTTAATCAATCGAGATTCAATTATTGGTTCGGGACAGCGTGTCAAATTGAAATCTATTTTGGCGAGCGAGATCAACCCTGGACGTAGTTCTCACGGGCCTGTGTAACGACTGAATGCACTACACACTTTGAGTGTGGAAGATAGAGCCGATTGTTACGATTAAGACTAGCAGATCGATCCTAGAAATTCTAACGCTTGGGTGGAGGCGAAACGAGGACTACGTTGTCTCCGCGGACGATGATAGTGCCCAGCTTCTTGGCAGCGTCTGAGTTCGTAACGTCTTCAGCTTCTTCCAGTACTAGATTCATATGCTGGTCAAAGCTGTATAATCTTCCCCTAACACTGCGGCCGCCTTTGAGCTGAACAAGCACTACCTTGTTCAGGCTCTCTTCGAAAATCTTTGCAGCAACATCAGACATTCGATATTCAACTGGGGAAGTAGGTGTCCCGGCGTTTTGTACACTTTTAAAGATTGTCGTTACGAGAACGAGATTGATTTGCCAAACAGAATAATCCTGAAAGATCGGGATTCCAAGCCTCTGATTGAAGATTTGAACAAGATTCCTGGTTTCGAACATCTGTCCCGAAAATCGCGTGTCGAAACGGAGACAACGAAGAGTTCGGAAATCATTTTTGTCGACGGGCTTCCAGTCGCCTTCAAGAAAGACGGACAGTTCGTTCCAGTATTGACAAATACCTCTGCTTTGGAAAAGATGCCACGAATTACCGTAGACATGGGGGCAGTTCCTCATGTGGTAGGCGGAGCGGATATCATGGCGCCAGGTATCAGAAAAGTCGAGGGAACTTTTCGTGAGAAAGAGCTAGTCGTCATCGTCGACGAGAAGCACGGTAAGTTCTTGTCGGTTGGGAGGTCGCTGCTGGGCTCCGAAGCGTTGGATGCTACCAAGAAGGGAAAGGTGATTGTGAATATCCACTACGTTGGGGATGTCGTGTGGGAGACGATAAAGGCCCAGACGTCCTCGCATTCTGGAAGTTGACGATTTGTCTCGAATTTGGTCAGGCAAAGTTTAAAGTCGTTCTGGAAGCCGATTTCAGAAACGTATCATCGTATCTCGATTTGATGTTTCCAAATGGCGCACTCTCCCCTCTACGTGAAAGCGCTTCCATTGCAGGAACTGGATGATGTTGAAACCATTAAGACAGAGATTCGGACAGGAAACATCCTAATCGTCCGGATTACCCCCTTGGCTCGGAAGAGCGTTGATGAGACTAAGCTCGCCATAACGGAATTAACAGATCACGTAAAGTCGATCGGTGGCGACATCGCCCGGCTTGGAGAGGAGCGTATTGTAATCACTCCGCCTGGAGTCAAGATCTGGCGCAGGGAAACCGCGAGCTCTGAAACTGCTATCCCTGCGGTCTCATTGCAGAAAGAGACTCTGCCAGGAAGCAACTAGCGAAGTCTAAGCGATTCTAGAACATCAGGCACGACTGTTTTTATTCCGAAGATGCGGTTGACGTTCTGAGCAAACAGGTCAGATTTTCTTCTCTCTCCATGGTTTACAATAATTCTCGTAGGTTTGGGCATCATTCGTTTTATGAAACCTAGAAGCTGGTTGCGGTCTGAATGGCCTGAGAATCCTTCGATCGATTCTACCCGCATATCACACTTCACCATCTCTATCTTACCGTCGGGACCGAAGAGTGATACTTCTTTCAATCCGTTCTTGATTCTGTTGCCGAGAGTTCCCTCAACTTGGTAGCTAACGTAAGCTAGGGTGTTTCTCGGATCAGGGGCTAGTCTCCTGAAATAGTCGATAGCAGGTCCGCCCTCGAGCATTCCAGATGTAGCTATTATGACACAGGGTCCACCGGCGACTATTTCGTCTCTATCACCCGGGTGCGTGACTGGATGGAAGTACTCAGACTGGAAGGGGTTCAGATCTTGGTGGAGAATTTGTTCTTTGATGTCTCTTACAAGATATTCGGGAAACGCTGTGTGTATCGCCGTCGCCTCGTTTACCATCCCTTCAATATAGACGGGTAATTCGCGTAGCGCACCGTTTCTCATATAGGCATCGAGGACCAGCATTATTTCTTGGGCTCGCCCAACTGCTGGGACGGGAATGAGGACCTTCCCGTTCTTCTCGACGGTTTCGTTGACTATGCTGACGAGTCTGCCTTCAACGCCTTCACGGTCCGGCATTATGTCATCTGGACCTCCATACGTGCTTTCGATGATCAGGGTCTCCGCGCGGGGGAATTGCGCCATCGCGGGGTCGAGCATCATTGTTCTTCCAAACTTGAAGTCGGCGCTGTAGACGATGTTATGGAGGCCCTCGCCAATGTGAAGATGTACGATAGAGCTGCCAAGGATGTGTCCTGCGTTGTGCAGTGTCAGCTTGATGTCTGGAGCTACATCAGTTACGACATTGTACCTCAATGGGATGGTATGCGTTACGACTTCTCTGACGTCCTTCTGGTCGAAGGGCGAGTGTTCTCCTTCTCTGCTGTGAACGTCGAGGTAGTCGAGCTGGTGTAGTGTCATGAGTACTTGCGTTGGCTCTGAACAGTAGATTGGACCGTCGTAGCCATACTTGTAGAGGAAGGGTAGTATTCCACAGTGATCTAGGTGCGCGTGAGATATTACGACAGCGTCGAGTTTCTCAAGGTCAAACTCGTCAGTGTCGAATCGAGGATAGGCCGAAGACGGGTCTTGTGCGCCAGGATTTATTCCGCAATCCATCAGGACTGTACTAGCTCCTGCCTGGATGAGCATCGCGGATCGCCCAACTTCGTGGAATGATCCGAGAGTCACTAGACGGACATAGCCTGCCTTGGTGAAGGTTGGGCGGAAGATTCTCTCTCCCACATCTCGTAGGATTCGACTTCTCTCCTCACTCTCTGTGTGGAGAATGTGACGTGTGCTAGCGATAATCTTGGAGTGTAACGGAGGTGCTCGCAGAATCCTAGGGCGCCATCGGGTCTCCTTAACGACTTGCTGAAGGACAGAAGCCTCTTTGCCGATGGCGACCCCAGGCTTTTTGGCTTCTACGACCACTTCGCCTAGGCTCGGGTCGAAATTGATTGCTGTGACTTCAGCCTCTGCAGGTACGAGTTTTCGTATGTAGACTTCTGCTTCTCTCTCGGGGAGTCGAATGGACTGGTCTGAGCGTATGACAATCCGTTTGTGGAGCAGGTTCACAATCTCTGTTATGACGTAGCTCTGTTCTGAGAGAAGGTTGACGTTCTTCACGTATATTGCAAGGCGCGGTCCCTCAAACTCGATCCTAGTAATTTCAGCATCCTTCGGCATGTGTTCTACTATTGTCTCGCGTATCCTCGCAGACACGTCGTTGTAGGTTCTAGTCATTCGTCTATGCTACCCCTTATGTATGATACGTTGAAGGCGTGGTTGAGAGCTAGGTTAGGCGTGGAGGATGTGCTTCTTCTCGTCCTCTGAGAGTTCTCTATATCCGTCCTTGGATATCACGGCTACGTCGAAGCTGTCGCCGCTAGCCGAATCGCGTTTCATGGCAGAGTCTATTGCTCGCACTACTACAGGGACCGACTCCTTAACATTCATCGTATCCTTCCATTCCGATTCTAGCACTCCGTATGCGACGGGAGATCCGGAGCCTGTGGAGACGAATTTTTCCTCCATCATGCTTCCAAGCGGGTCCAACATGAAAATGTGACCGCCGGAATCGTCCATTCCTCCGATGAGGGCCTGAACCCCCATCGGATAGTATCTGGATTGAAAGAGTACGTTCGATACGAGTCTCGCGGCAGAATTGATCGGGATTGGTCTCGCTAGGTCGAGCTTGTAAAGGGCAGAGTTCGCCCGAAGCATCTCGACGATGGCTTGTGCGTCTCCCACTACTCCAGCTATTGTCATTGCTATGTGTTGGTCGATCCGGTACACCTTCTTAGCATGTTTGTGCGCCACGAAAGAGCCCATCGTTGCCCTAGTGTCTGTCGTCAGCACGACTCCGTCATGGCAGACGACGCCGATCGTCGTGGTTCCCTTAAGGACGGGTAGTTTTCCAGCTCTCTGAAATTCCAACTTGACGTGTCTCCTAATCATGTGATATTAAAGACCACTTTCCGAGAAAACGGAAAGAGTGGAATGCCGCCCGTTCTCCACCGCTTAAAAACATTTGGGGAATCCGTAGATTTCTACCTTTGGCTTTCTGATCCCATCATTGCCCGCTTTGTTGGACGCTTTGACGCGGGTTTCTTAGCTGGAGCTCTTCTCTTCCGTGCAGGCTGAGCGGGAGCTTCTTGGGGCTTTTCGGTCTCCTGCTTCGTCTCGACTTGTTCGGCCGACTTGCTTGTTTCAACAGCGGAGGCTTTTGGCGCCTCTTCCATCTCGGCTTCGGGTGCTCTTCTCTTGAATACCTCACGGAACGAGATGGTGTCGATGTCTGGGAAAAATTTCTGCAGATCAGAGGTTACAGATTTCTTGGCTACTTGTAGGCCGCTAAGGTAGAACGCCTCCTCGGGGACTTCGACCGTCAGTTCCTTGCCGGTTCTTTCGACGCCGAATTTTGCCTTGTCAACTTCGGCGATTCGTTTTGATATGATGTTCAGAATCTTTTCGTTATCGTCCTCGACTATTTTTTCGATCGAGACATCGTAGATCAGGGTTCGTCCTGCGAGGGGATGGTTGTAGTCTACTTGGACGCGGCCAGCTCCCACCGCTCTCACCGTCGCATGTCTGCCGTCGAATTCGATCTGCGCACCTGGAGTTGGGTCAATGCCTTTGTCGCGAAAGCGTCTCAATGGGATAAGACGCATTTTAGCGGGATCTCGTGTTCCGAATCCTTTGTCAGGAGGCAGTTCGACTGTGGTCTGTTTTCCAATGTCGGCTCCTACCAGGGAATCTTCTAGTCCCTTTGGAAGCCAGCCTTCTCCGAGGATGATGAAACGCGGACCGTAGGTTGAGTCTTCTCGATGAAGATGGGTATCTTTCGCAACCGCGTCATATGTTGTGTCTACTGTTTCTCCACTCTCCTTTACCTTGAGAGTGAAATTGACGAGCAGAAAGTCGCCGGCTTTTACGGCCATTGCCTAGTTCATCCTCGCAGGCAATCGAGCTAGGGCTTTACGTGCGGCTTCGAGAGCTTCGGACATCTTGCCTTTGAATCCTAGGTCTGCAGTTGCTGATGCGACAGCGCTTACCGTTGACATGATTTCAGGTGATCCAACGTTGCCCATGATTCCGATTCTGAACATCTTTCCTTTCCACTTTTCTAGGCTACCCCCTAAGTCTATCCCATACTTAGTTCTGATTAGTTCTCTTAACTTGCCGTCCTCAATGCCACTTGGACAAGCCACCGCGGCGACCGTGTGCGATCGCGATTCGGGCTCTGCCATTAGGTCTAGTCCTAGAGCTTCCATCGCGCTGTACACGGCGTCGGCGCAGATTCTGTGCCTTTCAAATCTGGCCGGTAGTCCTTCTTCAAGGATCATGTCACACGCCTCGTTGAGCGCATAGAATAAGGACACTGCGGGTGTGAAGGGTGTGAAGCCATCTCCCATGTATTTCTTGTACATTGGAAGATCGAGATAGAAGGATCGGTGTTGTTTCTTCGCGATGATCTTCTCCCAGGCCTTCTGGCTCACAGAGACGAACGATAAGCCAGGCGGGCACATCAGGCATTTCTGGCTCGCAGTCACACACATGTCGACATTCCAATCATCTACAGGCAATTTGTCGCCCCCGAGAATCGATATCGCGTCGACGACTAGTAAGATGTCCTCCTCCTCACAGAATTTCCCGATCTCCTCAAGGCTCCTAGCAGTAACACCAGTGGAAGTCTCGTTGTAAACCACGGCAAGCGCCTTCGCATCGGGATTCGCCTTGATAATCTTCCTAAAATCCTCGGTCCGAGGTGCCTTTCCCCATTCTGAGCTTACCAGAAGCGGGTGACCGCCGTACGCTTTGATCGCTTCGCCTAGCCTCTCGCTGAAAAAGCCGTTGACGTTGACGACTATCTTGTCTCCATCATCTATTAGGTTCTGAAGGGCACACTCTGTTGCGCCTGTCCCTGAGGTCGTGAGAACGAACAAGTCTTCTTTGGTCTGAAACACTTTCTTAGTCTTGCTAATTACTTGCGATAATACTTCCTTGAAATCGGGACCCCTGTGGCCCATGAGGGGCTTGATCATGGCCCTCATGACTCTGGGAGGCACGTTGGTCGGGCCCGGCAGCATGATCAATTTCTGGGTCTCACTCACAGAGCAACCCGACCATGTGATGAAACGCGAGCCCGAGGCCTGGTTCTTTTAAGGATTAGCTCTCAACATGACGAGATTCAATGGCTACGATAACTCTGCTGTCGGACTTCGGATTGACCGATCCATACGTCGCGGAAATGAAAGGAGTCATTCTCAGCAACAATCCTGATCTGAAGATTGTTGATGTCTCGCATGGAATTGAACGTCATAACATTGCAATGGGCTCTTTCATCCTTGAAACGGCACTACCCTACTTCCCTCAGGGTTCGATCCACGTAGCCGTTGTTGACCCTGGTGTTGGAACTGAGAGACTGCCCTTGGTAGTGCTGTGCAAGCTCGGAGTCCTTGTTGGACCCGATAATGGTCTTCTAGTCAGAGCTGCTGAGAGACTTGGTTTCAAGGCAGCGTATCAAATAGACAGTCGGCGATTCAAGGGTGAGAAGGTCTCTGCTACGTTTCATGGAAGGGATGTGTTCGCGAGGATGGCTGCGAATCTAGCAGACGGATTGAGGCCTGACACTGTCGGAGCTGTAGTCAAAGAGCTTGTGAGGCTCGACATCCCCAGCGTAGGCGTTTCGGATGAAGGAATGACGTGCACAATTCTTCACGTTGATTCTTTCGGCAATGTGATTTTGAATTTGGGCGAACAGGAGTTTCTGCGATTAGGCTTGCACGACGATCGTCGACTAGAGGTGAAAACGATGCACGGACGGTCCTCTGCGTCGATGGCTAGAACGTACTGGGAGATTCGCCGTGATGGGCTTGGAATTATCTTGGGAAGTCAGGGATATGTCGAACTCGCGATGAGAGAGAGCAGCGCTGCGGCTAGGCTTGGGCTCAAACCATTGGATAAGGTCGAGATCCGATTTTAGCCAGCCTTGTCGCTCTTTGAGATGTCCCTCAGGCGTTCATCACCATCGATCTTTTTCAGGTAGCTGGCGACGGACTTTGGAACGAGTTCTTGCCACGGGCCGTTAGTCAATAATCTTCTCCTGACTTCTGTTGACGTGAACTTTTTGCGGCTGAACATGGGAATGCGCTCGACCCTTAGACCCGCTTCTTTGAGTAATCGAAAGGTTAGAGGTTCATTAGTGTAGACGACGTCGAAGCTTGGAGTCTGAGATAGCAGATGAGCGACCCAGACTTTGTGGAACTCATCGTCGGGAAGAGGAATAACGGTGAAACGATCAGGGCGAATCCCTGCCTCTTTCAGAGCCAGTCTTATCATCGTAATCCGTTCTCCGGCCGTGAATGGATTGTCCAGGGTGTGGCTGTGCTGGGCACTGCCCACGACAATTATCAGCTCATCGACTCGTTCAAGAATATACTTCACCGCCTCCAGATGGCCCAGGTGGAATGGCTGGAATCGACCAACGTAGAGGCCGGTTGTCAATCAGGCGCCTTCGGATGGATTCCAGAGAGCTGCTGAATCGATCTTGTCCTCGTCGATCGGCACTCCTTCGCGCACTAACAACCTACGCTTCGTCACGCTCCCGCTTTCTCCAAGGGTCCCGCATAGTGAATAGTTGCCTATGGTTAGACTGACAGGGACTACGCGGTGGCATGGAACGAAGATTGACCATGGATTCGAACCGACGGCTCCGCCAACAGCTCTTGGCGCCGAGCCGATGTGATCTGAGATTAGTCCATATGTTGTGACCTTGCCCGCGGGAATCTTCTCAAGGACGCCACAGACTTTGGCCTGATGGGTAGAAACGAAGGCTCTGTTGAGGTTCACATTTTTCGGGTTCTTGGCTCCCTCAAATCGTCTGATCATTTCCTGGGCAAGCCAGTGATTGGTACGTGTGAAGGATTTGAGGATAGTCTTGGTTGAATACTCAACGAGGTGTTTCTCGACAAGCGGGGAGTTAGAACCGAAGGAGGAAGCCACAAGTCTGTCTCGTTGGTCAACGAGACAACCGAAAGACATCCCCTCAGACTTTTCGATCGATAGTCGAAGGTTCTCCATGATTGGAGTCTGTCGAGTGCACACTCTCTTTAAACAATGGGGTTATGCTCGGCTGGAAAATGATCGAGATAGACGGAAGCATGGGCGAGGGAGGCGGACAGGTTCTTCGGACCTCTCTGGCTCTCGCCGCAATCCTCAGACGAAAGGTACGAATCTTCAACATCAGAGCTGGAAGGGCTGAGCATGGATTGAAAGCCCAACATCTTACAAGCGTAAAGGCAGTCACAGAGATCTGTGGCGCATCCTCCAAAGGTCTCCAGGTTGGCTCAACAGAGTTCATCTTCAGCCCCGGAGTATTGAAGGCCGGATCCTTCCGTTTCGATGTCGGTACGGCAGGCAGCATAACTCTGGTCCTTCAGACCTTGATGCCAATGCTCCCCTTTACTCCGGGAACCGTAGAGCTTGAGATTACAGGCGGGACAGATGTCAAATGGAGTCCCCCAATCGACTATCTTCGACTAGTTACACTACCCTTACTCGAGAGAATGAGTGTTCACGCGTCAATTCTTGTCCTTCGCAGAGGACACTATCCTAGGGGAGGGGGAGTAGTAAGAATCACCGCGACTCCTGTATCCGTCTTGAAGAGTATCGTTGGGAAGGATGGTGGAGACGTGATTGCGATCACTGGGGTCAGTCACTCTGTGAAGCTACCGATTCGCGTAGCCGAAAGACAAGCCTCGGCCTTGACACGTGTCATCGAAAGGAAGAGCTTCCCACGTCCGAAGATCGAGATTGATGCTTCAGAGAACAATACGCACCTAGGTCCGGGTAGCGGCATCGTCCTATGCGCTACCAGTAGCAAGGGAGGGGTGTTGGGCGCGGACAGTCTGGGAGAGAGGGGTCGACCTGCCGAGGTAGTCGGAGAAGACGCGGCGAAGAAACTTTTGGAGGAATTGGGCTCTGGGGCTTTTCTGGACAGGCACATGGGAGATATGATTGTGCCTTATGCGGCTTTGGCGGAGGGAGTTTCTGACGTCTCTCTTTCTCAGGTTACTCTGCACACGGTGACGAATGTGAAGGTGGCTGAGCAAGTCGCCGGGGTCCAATTCGATTCTCTGCCAAAGGTTGGGATGCCAGGTAGGTTGCGGGTCAAAGGTCTGGGCTTGAAGCGTGAAGAGGTTTCCGTTTCTCCCAGAGAATTGTCTTAGATCGCAGATCCGTCACGTAGAGTACTCGGTGAAAAGGAATCTGAGTCTCTCCGTCGCTTAGCGTGAAGGATCCCTTGCCGAGATGGGAGATGGTTGAGACTATGATGCGAACTTGGTCGTCGGGGGCTCCACGATGGAGATAGGCAAGCTCAACCTGAGATGAGTCGCTTGGACCTCGCAATAGTCTGGAGAGAATCGATCGTAATGGGTGTTCACGCATTTGCTCTCGCTGTTGATTACGATTCCTTACTACATGGTGAAGTGTTCAGTCGTTTTAGCTCTTGACGGACGACTTTCGCGGAATGGAATGGCGACAGAGTCGTCTATTTCTTGACGGGTGAGAAGTGAATTTAGCCAAGCTGGTCCTCTGTCGTCTCATGTCGTTGGCCTTCATAGGTTTAGGATTGAACGATGAAAAAGGCATGACCTTGGAGGGTCTCGAAGAGGCACGGCGAGCCGACTCGGTGTACGGGGAATTCTACACGAATATCATGCCAAACTTGGATCTGAAGCGTCTCGAGAAGGAGATTGGGAAGAAAGTCGAAGTGCTCAGCAGAAGTCAACTTGAAGACGAAGGAGGCGAAAAATTGTTGAGAGCGGCGAGCAGAGAGAGGGTCGCCTTCTTAGTCCCGGGAGACCCTTTGATCGCTACTACCCATGTCTCATTGAGACTCTCGCTGGCAAAAATGGCCATTCCGTCGCGGGTCATCCACGCACCTTCCATCGTGTCCGCTGTCTGTGGCGCTACGGGTCTTCAAAGCTACAAGTTCGGCAAATCTATCACCGTACCTCGCGATCAGCCACTTCCAAAGTCTGTGCTCGACACGATCTCGGATAACAACGACCGTGGCCTCCACACCCTAATTCTCCTAGATGTTCAAGTTGGGAAGACTTCTCAAATGACCATCCGAGACGCGATTACAAGAATTACAACGGCCGATCCTCGCCTCGAAACCTGTCTAACCGTCGGAGTTGCCAATCTCGGTTCGAGGGATGAGAGGGTCAAAGCTTCTAGAATGAACGCTCTGATCGGCGAAGACTTCGGCAATGGTCCGCAATCAATTATCGTAGTGGGCAGGCTTCACTTCATGGAAGCAGAGGCGCTTGAATTACTCTGTGGAGCTAGCCACGAAGATCTACGTGAACTAAGTTGAAAGAGAGCGCGTCAGATAGAACTGCCAAGTATGTTGAGGCCACGTCTGCCTCTTTGAAACGACTGAGAACGAGAAAGCTTCCGGCGACGGTGGCACTGAGGCAGTATGAGTATGTTATCGAAATGGTGCGAGGCTACGTGAAGGATGCTCGACACTACGCAGAGAAGCGGAAACCGGTCACATCCCTCGCTTGTATAGCGTATGCTGAGGGACTGTTAGATGCTCTGAAGTTCCTCGAGCTCGTCGATTTCTAGCCTCAAGTCTAGAGTAACACTGCTCTGATATCCGTCAAATGCCTTTTCATTATCGACTCGGAAAAATGGTCAACTGCAGCGCCTGTTCGGGAATAATTCATCGCGACGAGCTGGTGTCCGCCGCTTTCAGCCAAGAAGGGAAGAGAAGCTACTATCACAAGGGCTGCGAAGAGAAGGCCGAATATCTATCTCGATGGAGAGAGGAAGCGGCCTGGGCATTCAGACCGGTTAGACTGAGTGTTCCGGAGTGGGAGGTTTGTAGTCCGAAGAAGCATTTGGGAGTCTGGCAGTCTATCTTCATCGCGCGGAGGGACGAGGATATCTGGTGTCCGGATTGTGGTTTGAAGATTGCCCGGCACGAGGGTCTGACATGTTCATCGTGTGGTGCTCGTGGTATTGTTGTTGGGGTTGAGGCTACGAAGATGGTGTTTACGCATAGACAGCCGCTCTACAAGCTTCTCGTTCATTGTACTGAGAAGGGGGAGGATTCGACGAGCTATGCTATCTCAAGCGGGTTCACCCCGGTCGCGATTACTTCTCGGAAGAAGGTAGAGACAGAGGAATCGCAAGCACCCGCAATGATGCTTGAGTACGAGCCGAAAGAGAATCTGAAGAAAGGCCTCAAAGTCTAACGGGCTCTTCCGCGAGAAGCCTGTTTTTCTAGCGGTCGTATGTAAAGTGTGAAGGACTTTTTTTGTTTAGACATACCCCGGGGGGTCGAGAAATAGTTAGTAGAAAAAGAAAAGATGACAAATCGACTCGTCTCCAACGGTGAGGGTTCTCCAAAGACATGTGTTACGTCGTGAGGTTCAATTGGTTTTGAGAATTCCCGGTTGGTAACGGGTTTGGTAACGGTGAATGGTACCGTTTAGGGTTGGAAGTCGAGATCTAGGGGTTGCACTGATGGATTCTCAGCACCGAATCTTTCCTGCAGGACCTCAGGTACCCCATCAGTACGAATGGTGAGCGGGTACTAGTGGCTTCAGCAGAG
>WNGE01005368.1_pt1 | contig 31424 bp, 24 predicted proteins | sample 5400651 | NCBI WGS metagenome assembly WNGE01 (sample SAMN13153370, study PRJNA577476) | soil metagenome | isolation source: 60 cm soil or saprolite under grassland replicate 2 | place: USA:California | collected 2016-06-15
CTCACTGTTCAGCTTCGTGTCGAACAGGCCCACGATGGCGTTCCACGCCACCATCCGGCCCTGTGTGTCGACGCCCGCCCCGGCCGACCACCGCCACCGGGTGTGGCGGAAGTGATAGCCCGCGTTGTCGTCGACGAAGGCCACCCCCTCGACCTCCCGGGTCACGCCGCCCACCGTGACGGTGGCCCTGGCCCCAACGCACAGCGCCTTGCGCGACCAGATGTAGGCCCGTCCCTCGGGCCGGTACACGACGAACTCGTCCGACGGATCGAGCGTAACCTCGGCGCGGACGCCGCGATCGTCGATCCTCATCAGCTTGGGGTCGTCATGGAACTTGACGGGGCGGCGAAGGTAGCGGGTCTGTTTGGTGAGCTGGCGTTCCTGGCGGTCCCACACGGCCCAGTACCGCTGTACCAACGGGCCGACCTCGACCCGGGCCGCGCAGAGCAGCAGCTCGGGGCTCCAGAACGACACGTAGTACCAGCGCTTCCGAAGCTGCCGGCGGCGAAACAGCCACAGGTGCCGGGGCGGGATGCGGATGCCGATCAGGCGGTCCGAGTTGGGCCCGCGGAAGGGCTGGTCGAGCGGCCAGGGATCGCTTTCGTCGTCCACGCGTTCCTCCGGGGCGATTAGACCCGAACCGCCCTGGGATGTCACGCCATCGCGGGGGCGGTGGGGAGATAATGCCGAGCCCGCTCCCCCCATGACGGAGGTTCCGCCCGTTGCAGGGATGCCCAGACCGCCCGCGGTCCGACTCGCCCGAGGAGCTCGGCTTCCGGCGGCGCCCGATGGTCCGGTGGCTCGACCCGGGGCCGCTGGTGGCGAAGGAGACGAAGGCAATCGTCTCTGGAATCTTCGGTTCGCACGCCGACCGCCGGGAGATGCAGGCCGCCCTGGAGCCGCCGGCCGAGCTCGACTACTCCGACCGGGATGAGATCTGGTTCGACTACGCCGCCGACACGGGCGACGGGTGGGATTCGACCTACACGATGGCCTCGCTGCTGGCGCGCGAAGCCCTGGCGTTCGATCGGGAGGGAGGGCGAACGGAGACCGAGCGTGGGAGGTTCCTGGTCCTGGGGGGCGACGCCGTGTACCCCGCGGCCAGCGAGGACCTGTACCGGGACCGGTTCCTCGGGCCGTTCGGGGCCGCGCTCCCGTGCGCGCCTGAAGATGCCCACCCCGACCTGTTCGCCCTCCCCGGCAACCACGACTGGTACGACGGGCTGACCGGGTTCCTCCGGATCTTCTGCCAGGGACGGTGGGTGGGCGGCTGGCGGACGCACCAGAGCCGGAGCTACTTCGCCCTGAAGCTCCCGCACCGGTGGTGGCTGTGGGCCATCGATATCTCCTTCGACGCGTTCATCGACCGCCCCCAGCTCGAGTACTTCGCCGAGATGGGACGGACGCGGGTGGAGCATGGAGACCGGATCATCCTCTGCACGGCCAAGCCCAGCTGGGTGCACGAGGGACTGATCGGCGACGTGGCCTACGCCACGAAGGTCCGGGCCAAGCAGAACCTGGCCCAGTTCCAGCGGCAGATCGTCGAGCCGTCCGGGGCGACGGTGGCGGTGACGCTCTCCGGCGACCTCCACCACTACGCGCGGTACGCGGCCGAGGAGGGGCCCGGGCAGAAGATCACCGCGGGAGGAGGCGGCGCCTACCTCTACCCCACGCACAACCTCCCGGAGCGGATCGCGTGGCCCGAGGGCGGCCGGGACGTGGCCTACCGGCTCCGGTCGATCTTCCCCAACCGGGCCCGGTCCCGTCGGCTCCGGGCCGGCGTGCTCCTGGCTCCTTTCGCGAACCCGGGGTTCGTGGCGATGGGTGCCGTGGTGGTCCTGCTGTTCGGGTGGCTGATCCAGTTCGCGTTGCGGACGCCGGGGGAGACGTTCGCGTCCGCGATGCATGACGCGAGCTTGAGGGAGCTGGCCTTGGCCATGGTCCGGTACCCCGGCAGCGGGCTGCTGGCCCTGGTGGTTCTGGGAGCGATCGTTCACTTCGCCGACGCCGCGGGGTGGCGGCGCCTGCTCCTCGGAGGCCTGCACGCGGCCGGGCAGGTGCTCCTCATCCTGCTCTCGCTGTGGGGCGCGTCGCGGCCGAACCTGGGCGGCGCGGCCTTCGCCGGCGCCTTCATCGGGATCGCTGGCGCCGGCGGGGGCGTGGCCGCAGGGTTCCTGATGGGCCTGTACCTGTTCGTGTCGAACGCGGCCCTCGGCCGGCATCCGAACGAGGTGTTCGCCGCCCAGCACATCGACGGCTACAAGAACTTCCTGCGGATTCGGATCGGTCCCGACGGGAGCCTGAGCATCTACCCGGTCGGGGTGGAACGGGTGCCGCGCCGATGGCGGATCCGGCCCGACGGCGAGGCGGGCGAGCCCTGGTTCGAACCGGAGGGCGGGTGGGGTCAGGTCCAGCCGTTCCTGATCGAAGCCCCCGTCGTCATCCCGCCGGGGATCCCGTCAGCCTGATCGTTCTCGATCGATCCGGTCCTGCACCTCGCGCAGCCGGGCCACCACGCCCTCGAGGATGGCCACCGCCACGCTGGGGTTCTTCACCAGGAACGGCCGGAAGTGGATGGCCTCGACGATCATGGCCTCCACCGGCTCGGCGGCCGTCACCGTGGCGGAGCGGCGCGTCTCACCCAGCATGGCCATCTCGCCGAAGAAGTCGCCCGGCCCGAGGGTGTGGACCTTCCCTCCGGCCTCCACCCGGGCCGTTCCGGAGAGGATCACGAACAGGCTCCCCGGCTCGTCGCCCCGGCTCACCATGGGGGCGCCTTCGCCGTAGGTCCGGCGCTCGCCGATCCGCGCCAGGCGCTCCAGGTCCTCGGGGGTGAGGTTCTCGAAGAACGGGACCTTGCGAAGGGCCTCCACTTCGGCCGGCAGGTCGTCGGTCATTGCGCTCCTCCGGATGGCGTGGGTGGCGGACCACCACATCTTCGGCCATCCGGGCGGTGGCGGCCACCGCCCCGGGTCATCCCCGCCCCGGTCGGTAGCATGGGATGGTGCAGCGCCTGACCGAGGCCGAGCTGGCCTCCCGCTCCGGAACCACCGTCGAGCGGATCCGCAGGCTCGCCGAATTGATGATCCTGCGGCCGTCTGAGGACGGGCTCTACCCTCCGAGCGCCCTGGCCCGGGTTCGCCTGGCCGAGGACCTCAGCCGGGAGGGGATCCCGCTCGGCGACCTTGGCCGGGCCATCGAGACCGGCGCGCTGTCCCTGGACTTCCTCGAGACGCTCCTTCCCCCGACGGTGGGGCTTCGCGAACAGACCGCGGACGAGCTGGCCGCGGAGCTGGGCCTCACGCTGGAGGACCTGGGGCGCCTGTACACGTCGTGGTTCCTGCCGCCTCCGATGTCCGGGCAGCGGGTACGGGAGGACGACGCCCGGATGCTCATGGCGCTGAAGGTGTTCCCCCAGTCCGGGTTGGATACCGACGTCCTGGTTGCGGCGACGCGCTACTTCGGGGACAACCTCAGGCGGATCGCCCAGTCCCAGGTCGAGTTCTTCAAGGCGAGCCTCATGGACCCGCTGCTGGAGTCCGGCATGTCGATCCCCCAAGTCCTGGAAGAGCTGGCGCCCCTGTCGTCGGCCCTTCAGCCGGCGGCGCAGGAGCTGCTGGTCTGGCTCCACCGCCGCCAGTTCGAGTCCCACGTCTTCCAGGAGCTGGTGCCCCTGATCGAGAACATCATGGACGAGAGCGGGTTCACGCCTCGACGGAGCGTCGTGCCCCCGGCCATCGCGTTCCTGGATCTCTCCGGATACACCCGGCTCACCGAGCAGTCCGGGGACGAGGCGGCGACGCGGCTCGCCCAGAACCTTGCCGGCTTGACGAGAGAGGCATCCCTCTCGTTCGGAGGGCGGGTGGTGAAGACTCTGGGCGACGGGGTGATGCTCCATTTCACCCATCCGGTGGGTGCCGTCCTGTGTGGGCTGGCGATGGTGGAAAGGGCGGAGCAGCTCGGCCTGCCCCGGGCTCGGGTCGGCGTAAATGCCGGGAAGGTTGTGTTCCGGGACGGCGACTACTTCGGCCGGACGGTGAACATCGCGGCCCGGATCGCGGACTACGCCAGGCCGGGGGAGGTGCTGGTGAGCGAGAGCGTGCACGAGAGCGTCTCGGACGGGGTGACGTTCCGCGAGATCGGTGCGGTCCTGCTACGAGGCCTGGAGGAGCCCATCGCGCTGTTTCGGGCCCTCCCCGAGGAGTCGAACGCGCACCGCGCGGGCAGTCGGGAAGGCTCGAAGGAGTAGAGGGGCCTCAGCTGGCGGGCATGGCCAGCGAGAGCGCGATCGGTTCGGCCAGGCCGCGCAGCGTGATCGGCCCGATCTCCTCGAAGCCCACCGCCCCCGGCTCGCAGTGGGCCACGACCTCCGCGCTCACGAGGACCTCGCCCGGCCTGGCGTATTCGCCGATCCGCCTGGCAGCGTTCACCGTCCGGCCGAAGTACTCGCCGTCGCGGACCACCACCGGGCCGGCGTGCATCCCCACCCTGGCGGTGGGGAGCCCCGCGGCGGCGATCCGATCCACCAGGTGCAGGGCGCACCGGACGGCCTGGGTCGGGTCGGGGAAGGTCAGCATGACCAGGTCGGCCAGGACGCTCAGGGCCCGGCCGCCGTACGCCATGCTGTCGAGGACGATGTCGCCCAGGCGGACCGGGAAGTCGGAGGGCTCCTCCTGCCTGGTCTCCGAGGGCCTGGCCACCCGCCGCTCGGCCATCCCCGCCTTGGTCAAGGCGTTCTCGATGTGCTCGGTGGCGTCCTGGAAGAAGGCGTGCTCCTCGTGGCGGCGGTGCAGCAGGTAAGCGAGCCGGATGCTCACCGGCTCCAGCTGGCCCCGCATCATGGCCATGTTGTCGAGCATCTGCTGCTCGGTCATCCCGGCCTCCAGCAGGGGGCGTTCGATCTCGGTTCGGAACAGCTCGAGCTCGAAGTCCACGATCCGCCGGACGTTCTCGCTGAACACCCGGAGCGTCCGGATCAGGATGTCGTCCGAGAAGCCCTGGGCCACCCCGCGCACGGCGATCCGCAGCAACTCCGCGTCGTCCTCCCGGATCGGCTCGTCCATGGAGGCGTCGGACACTCCGAGGGCCCACCGGATCCCGGCCAGGAGGTCCTGCGAGATCCCCACCTCTTCCGCCAGCTGCCGGTAGGTCTTCCCCAGCAGGCTGATGGGAGCGGTGACGGCGAAGTCGGCGAAGTCCATCGAGACGTGGCCAGCCTCGATCCCCCTCCCGAGGTCCTCGAGCGAGATCCCCGACCCCTCGAGGCTGATGGCCAGCCGGGCCCGCACGATGTCGCTCTCGGCGTAGGAGCCGTCGGCGCCGCGGAGACGGATGATGCCTCGCTTCGCCAGATCCCGGACCTTGTCCACCGTGGTGCCGGCCCGGGTGGCCAGCTCGTCCTCGTCGAGGGGGCCCGAGGGTGAAGGGACAGCACCGCCGTCGATCGGCGCGGGAACCCCGGCCACGCCGGAAGCGCCGGAAGCCGGCTCCGAGGAATCGGGAAGGGAGATCGCGTCCCCCGTTTCGGCTACTGCGGCCATCCTCCAAACCCCCCACGAAGGAATCGGCAAGTATAGGAGCAATGGTGCGAACGGGGCCGTGGACCCCACCCGCCGATCGAGGAGCAGGGACATGACAGGGCAGCGAGCAGCCACGCAGACGCTTCCATCGTTCGACCCGGCCACCGGCGCGGTGGTCGGCGAGGTCCGCTCGGCCATGCCGGACGAGGTTCGCCGGGCGGTGGCCAGGGCCAGGGCCGCACAGCCAGGGTGGGCCGCGATGTCGGTCCAGGAGCGAGCCCGGTGGATGGGCCGGGTTCGCCGCCGGATGAACCTTCGGATGGACGAGGTCCTCGCCACCATCTGTCGGGAGACCGGCAAGCCCCGAGCCGAGGCGGTGGCCCACGACGTCCTGCCGAGCCTCCTGACGATGGCCTATCTGGAGCGGATCGCGCCCCGGGCGCTGCGGTCGGAGCGGGTCGGAACGCTGGTGGCTCCGGTCCTGGGCCTGTCGTCGCGGATCGAATGGCGACCCTTCGGCGTGGTCGGCTGCATCGCGCCGTGGAACTATCCGATGTTCCTGGCGTTCATGGGCGTGGTCCCCGCCCTCCTCGCAGGAAACGCCGTGGTCCTCAAGCCGTCCGAGCTCACGCCGGAGGTGGGGGAGGTCCTCCGGGACCTCTTGGAAGCTCTTCCGGAGGGCCTGGCCACCGTGGTCCAGGGCGGGGGCGAGATCGGCGCCGCGCTGGTCGACGCCCCGTGCGACAAGCTGTGCTTCATCGGCTCCGCGGCGACCGGCCGGCGGATCGCGGAGGCGGCTGCGAAGCATCTGACGCCGACCGTGATGGAGCTGGGTGGGCAGGACGCCGCCGTCGTCTGCGGGGACGCCGACCTGGACCTGGCCTCCTCGGGCATCCTGTGGGGCGCATTCCTGAACGCCGGCCAGACGTGCTGCGCCATCGAGCGGGCCTACGTGGTCGAGCCGGTTGCCGACCGATTCGAAGACCTGCTGGTGTCGAAGCTGGCCCGGCTGCGGCGGGGTCAGGACGTCGGCCCCCTCAGCGTGCCCCGCCAGCTCGACGTGGTCCGCCGCCACGTCGCGGACGCCGTGGCCCGGGGAGCACGGGTGCTGGCCGGAGGGCCGGATGGGGGCGACGAGGGGCGGAGCGGCCTGTGGTTCGCCCCCACGGTCCTGGAGGGCCGGACCCGTGACATGGCCCTGTTCGGCGAGGAGACCTTCGGCCCGGTGCTGCCGATCGTTCGGGTCCGGGACGAGGACGACGCGATCCGGCGGGCCAACGATGACGGGGTCAACCTCACAGCGTCCGTGTGGTCGAGAGATCGCCGCCGGGCCAGGACCCTGGCGTCTCGCCTGGCGGCCGGGACGGTGACCATCAACGACCACGCCACGACTGCCGGTGCGCCCTGGGGGCTGTGGGGCGGGGTCGGCGAGTCGGGCTACGGCCGGCTCCACGGCGTGCTCGGGGTGCGCGAGTTCGCCGTCCCGGTCCATGTGGCCACGAACATCACGCCGAAGCTGAAGCGGGCCTGGTGGTATCCATACGACCGGGCCACCGAGCAGGCGCTCGGAGCCATGGCCCAGGTGCTGTCGACGGCCGGGGTGGTCCGACGGGTTCGGCCCGTGGCCAGGCTGGCGGCGAGCTACGTCAGGGCAGTTCGGGACAAGCTCTGAAGTCCGAAGGGGCGCCGGTCCTCCGGAACCCGCCTACCTGGTCCAGCTCATGTCGGTGGCCCACCTGATGTGCTGGGCGGTCCGGCGATCGGAGTTCAGGTACCTCGAGAGCTGGTTCCAGGCGCGGGGCGGCGTGTTGTTCATCCCTCGGCACGGGTCCGGGGTCTGGTGGCAGGCCCGGTGTTGGGACACCACCCCGGCAATGGTCATGCTCGCTCCGTGGCGAATGGCCGAGTACAGGCTCACCCGGAACCACTGCTCGGCGCTCGAGCCGCTCTTCGTGTAGATCTCGGGAAGGGGGATGGCCGGCGCGGCCCCCCACGAGACGTACCACACGTCCTCGAGCGTCCAGGATCCCGCGCAGTTCCCGTAGGGGGGACAGCCCGCGGCGCCGCCAAAGTCGTAGTAGGGCCACTGATTGACCGAGTCGTAGCCCCGAACCCACGCCCTGGCCGCCCGGGGCCCGCTCCAGTCCGGCTCGACGTCGTCAGCTCCGGTGACGTCGATCCGGTCGGCGTATCCGAGGGCCTTCAGCTGACGGTTCGCGCGGTTCACCATGAAAGCCCAGGCCCGGCCGTGGTGGTACCCGACGAAGCGTCCATAGTTGCTGGTCCCCAGGGCGATCCGCAGCGTGGCGCTCGGCCGCTTCCTGGTGCAGTGGTGGAACCCCATCGCGTAGCGAACGCCCGCCGTTCTGATCCGCGACGTCGAGGCGAACCGGCCGCCGAACAGCGACGTCCCGAACCGCGATCCGCGGTGCCGGGGACTGCCGAACGCCAGCACCACGAGGGCGTCCCGTGGCTCGGAGCCATGCACCACCCGAGCGCCGAGACGACAACCCATTCCATAGAGCCGGTGCGGGTTGGCCGTGCGCATGTAGTAGCTCGTGGCCGCCGCGGGAGGACGAGGAGCCGCATGCCCTCGCCGGGCCGCGGCGGCGGGAACCGGACTCGGCAACCCCCCAGGTCCGGCCATGGCCATCGCGGCGATCAGACAGGCCACCGGGGCCAGCCGTCGCCTGTGGATCGATGTTCGATGGCCACCGGCCCAGCTGAGCAAGCCCTTTCCGAGCAACACGAGCAGTTCCCTTCCCGATCCATGGAGCAGGCAAGATGAACCCATGGGAACGGGCGCGACCTCCTGCCGGTGCCGTCCCGGGGTGACTTCGACGTACGGATTCATCGCGCCGCGGCGGCGCGGTCCCGGAGCCCCCTCAACTCCAGGTGCTGGCCCGGGATGGTGCCATGCCGAGGACCCCGTGACAAGTGCTCGAGCGGTGAAAAGTCCGCAGCCGCCTTGTGGGCTCGGCGCATGCCTGGGGAGTCGGGAGCGGGTAACCTCCCTCCGCGATGGGCAGCTACCTGGTCACCGGCGGGGCGGGGTTCATCGGTTCGAACCTGTGCGACCGCCTGCTGGCGGAGGGCAAGCGGGTGGTGGCGGTCGACAACCTCTCGGTCGGCCGGATCGCCAACCTCGCGGAGGCGCGGGGCTACGGGCAGCAGTTCACCTTCTACGACATCGACATCCGGTCGGACGGCCTGAGCACGATCTTCGAGCGGCACCAGCCCGAGGTGGTCATGCACCTCGCGGCCCAGTCTGCGGTGAGGGTTTCCATCGAGGACCCGCTGCTCGACGCGGGCGTGAACCTGCTGGGGCTGCTGAACGTGCTGAAGACCGCCGCGGCGGCGAAGGTCCGGAAGGTGGTGTTCGCGTCGTCGGGGGGAACCCTGTACGGGGAGAAGCCCAAGCTTCCGAGCAAGGAGACCCAGCGCGTGCGAGCACGGCCGGCCTCGCCGTACGGGATCTCGAAGAAGACGGCGGAGGACTACCTCCACTTCTTCCGCCGCCACGCCGGCCTCGACTTCACCGCCCTGGCCCTGGGCAACGTGTACGGACCTCGCCAGGACCCGCACGGCGAGGCCGGAGTGGTCGCCATCTTCAGCTCGAAGATGCTCGCCGGTGAGACCCCCACGATCTTCGGGACGGGAGACCAGACCCGCGACTACGTGTTCGTCGACGACGTGGTCCACGGCTTCTCCCTGGCCGCCGAGCGCGGGTCGGGACACCTGATCAACATCGGGACCGGGGTCGAGGCGAGCGTGAACGAGCTGTACCAGACGCTCTCGGACCTAACCAGGTTCGGCCTGGAGCCGGAGTTCGGCCCCCTTCGGGAGGGGGAGGTGCTCCGGTCGTGCCTGTCGATCGAGCTGGCCGAGGCCGAGCTGGGCTGGAAGCCGTGGACCCATCTCGAGGACGGCCTGGCCGAGACGGTGGCCTGGTTCCGCGAGGGAATGCGCGGGCGTTGAACTCTACGGGCGGTTGTTGCGCCCTCTCGAGCGATGCCGGGGAAGGATTAGGCTGGTCGTTCGAGGTTTCGACGCGAGAAGAGCTGAACTGACGATGACCCAACACGAAGATATCGACCCGTCGGCGCTCGGTCCGAACATGTGGCTGATCGACGAGTTCTACCGGCGGTACCGGGAGGATCCCGATTCCGTCGGCGCGGCCTGGAAGGAGTTCTTCGAGGGATTCAGCCCCAAGCTGGGCGCCGAGCCCTCGGAGGACGGATCGTCGCCAGCCGGCGAGCCGGGCACCGCCCCCCCGACCGAAGCCGCTGCTCCTGCCAAAGCGCAGGCTCCCGCCGAGGCGCCGCCGACCGATCGAACGGCGGCCACACCACCGGCGGCGCCGGAGCCCCCCCCGGGCACATCGCCCCTCAGGGGGGCGGCGGCCAGGATCGCTGCGAACATGTCGGCCTCGCTCGAGATCCCCACGGCGACGTCGTTCCGGTTCCTCCCGGCGAAGCTGCTGGAGGAGAACCGCCGGGTGATCAACCGGTTCCTGGCCTCAGCCGGCGGAGGCAAGGTGAGCTTCACCCACCTGATCGGGTGGGCCGTGGTGAACGCCCTCGAGGCCGTGCCCGCCATGAAGCGGGCGTTCGCCTCCGCGGACGGGAAGCCCGGGGTGGTCGAGCCGGAGACCGTCAACTTCGGGCTGGCGGTGGACGTCGAAGGGCCCGACGGGTCGCGGGCGCTCCTGGTTCCGAACATCCGCAGGGCCAACGAGCTCGACTTCGCGGGGTTCTGGGCCGCGTACGAAGACGTCATCCGGAAGGTGCGGGCCAACAAGCTGTCTCCGGACGACTTCGCCGGCACCACCGTCACGCTGTCGAACCCCGGCACCATCGGGACCCAGCTGTCCGTGCCGCGCCTCATGCCGGGGCAGGGCCTGATCGTGGCCACGGGGCGCATCGACTACCCGAGCGAGTACCAGGGGACCGCGCCGGAGACGCTCGCTGAGCTCGGGGTCGGCAAGGTCATCGGGATCACCTCGACGTACGACCACCGGGTGATCCAGGGGGCCGAGAGCGGGGAGTTCCTGGCGAAGATCGAGGACCTGCTCCGCGGGGGCGACGGGTTCTTCGAGGGGATCTTCGCCAGTCTCGGCATCCCCTACGAGCCGGTACGGTGGAGCGCCGACCGGGGCACAGAGCTGGACGGACGGGGCGGCGAGTCGCACCAGGCCAAGCACGCGAAGGTCCACCGCCTGATCAACATGTACCGGGTCCGGGGTCACCTGCTGGCGAACCTCGACCCGCTGGCGACCAAGAAGGTGTTGTCCCATCCCGAGCTCGACCCCTCGTTCCACGGCCTCTCGGTGTGGGACCTCGACCGCGAGTTCTACGTGGACGACGTGCCGGGCCCCAACCGAAGGAGGCTCCGAGAGGTGCTGGACCTCATGCGCGACGCCTACTGCCAGACCATCGGGTTCGAGTTCATGCACATCCAGGAGCCCGAGCAGAAGCGCTGGATCCAGGAGCGGGTGGAGGGCGTCGGCCGGGAGCTCTCGAAGGAGGACCAGCGCCACGCACTCGAGCGGCTGAACGCGGCCGAGTCGTTCGAGCGGTTCCTCCATTCGAAATACGTGGGGCACAAGCGATTCAGCCTGGAGGGGGCGGAGAGCCTGATCCCGATGCTCGACGTCCTCCTGGAGGAGGCTGCCGGGGCCGGGGTCGAACGGGTGGTCATGGGGATGGCGCACCGGGGCCGGCTGAACGTGCTGGCCAACGTGGTGGGCAAGAGCTACGGGAGGATCTTCCGCGAGTTCGAAGGCGACCTCGACCCTGAGTCGGTCCAGGGGTCGGGCGACGTGAAGTACCACGTCGGCGCGACAGGCAAGTTCACCAGCCGGGAGGGCCAGACCATCACGGTCGAGCTCGCCTCCAATCCCAGTCACCTCGAGGCGGTTGACCCGGTGGTCGAGGGCATGGCCCGGGCCTACCAGGACGAGGGCGGGGACACCGCCCGCCGGAGGTTCCTGCCGATCCTCCTCCACGGCGACGCGGCCTTTGCCGGTCAGGGAGTGGTGGCCGAGACGCTCGGGATGAGCGCCCTCCCCGGGTTCACCACGGGCGGCACGGTGCACGTCGTCGTCAACAACCAGCTGGGCTTCACCACCGCCCCGACCGCAGGCCGGTCGAGCATCTACGCCACCGACATCGCGAAGATGATCCAGGGCCCCATCTTCCACGTGAACGGGGACGATCCGGAGGCCTGCATGTGGGTGACCCGGCTGGCCTTCGCCTTCCGCCAGGAGTTCAAGAAGGACGTGGTGGTCGACCTGGTGTGCTACCGCCGGTACGGGCACAACGAGGGCGACGACCCCAGCTACACGCAGCCGCTCATGTACCGGGACATCGAGCAGCACCGGTCGGTCCGCAAGCTCTACATGGAGCGGCTGGTGAACCGGGGCGACATCACCATCGAGGAGGCCGAGGCGGCCCTGGAGGACTACCGGGAGCGGCTGGAGCAGGCCTTCGATCAGACGAAGGAGAGCGCGCCTCCTCCCGCCGACGGGGAACGCCGAGGGCCTGAGCCGGTCGGCGTCCGGCCCCCGGTCGAGACCGGCGTGGACCGGGGCGTGCTCGACAGGATCCTCCGGAAGGTGACCTCGTGGCCGGATGGCTTCACCCCGCATCCCAAGCTGGCGAAACAGCTCGAGAAGCGACGGGACCTCCTCGAGAAAGACGCGGTCGACTGGGCCCTGGCGGAGGCGCTGGCGTGGGGATCCCTGCTGCTCGAGGGAACCCCCGTGCGGGTGAGCGGCCAGGACTCCCGGCGAGGGACGTTCAGCCAGCGCCACGCCATGCTGGTCGACTACGAGACCGACCGGAAGTACTACCCGCTGGCCAACCTGGGAGACGGGCAGGCGGCGTTCCTGATCTTCGACTCGCCCCTGAATGAGTTCGCCTCGCTGGGTTTCGAGTACGGCGAGTCCGTGGTGGCGAAGGATGCCCTGGTGTGCTGGGAGGCCCAATTCGGCGACTTCGTCAACGAGGCCCAGGTGGTGATGGACCAGTTCGTCGTGGCGGGTGAGGACAAGTGGGGTCAGACCAGCGGCCTGGTGCTGCTCCTTCCCCACGGTTACGAGGGCCAGGGCCCGGAGCACTCGAGCGCCCGGATCGAACGGTTCCTCCAGCTCGCCGCGGAGGACAACATCCAGGTGGCCGTGCCCTCGACCCCGGCCCAGTACTTCCACCTGCTCCGCCGGCAGATGCACCGCGACGTCCGTAAGCCGCTCGTGGTGTTCACCCCGAAGTCGCTGCTCCGCCTCCCTGCCGCCCGCAGCCGCAGCGAGGAGCTGACGAGGGGGCACTTCGAAGAGGTCCTGCCCGACGGCGGGGCCCGGCCCGACGATGTGCGCCTCGCCGTCCTGTGCCAGGGCAAGGTGTTCTACGAGCTCGACCGGCGCAGGGACGAGGACGAGCGAAACGACGTGGCCGTGCTCCGGCTCGAGCAGGTCTATCCCTTCCCGGAGAAGCGGCTCCTGGACGAGCTGGGGCGGTACCCGAACCTCGAAGAGGTCCGGTGGGTGCAGGAGGAGCCGGAGAACATGGGCTCCTACGGGTTCGTGCACGCCCAGCTCCACCACAAGGACGCCCTGCCCGATGGGATCCGGTTCACCCATGTAGCCCGGGAGGAGAGCGGGAGCCCGGCCGCCGGGAGCGCCACCCTGCACGAGCGAGAGCAGGCGCGGCTGGTCGAGGAGGCGTTCGCCCGCCCAACCGCGTGAGTGCCGTCTCGTCGCCGGCTAGGGCGACGGGGACGCGTTGAGGCTCTGGCAGGCCGGGACCGACTTGCCCGCCCGCTCGAGCTCGGGAGCCTTCAGCTTCTGAAGCGCCGCCCCGGCCGACTCGAGCGAACTGGTCAGGGACTGGCTCAGCTGCTGGGCACCCTGGGCGAAGGCCTGCGGGTCGTCGGTGGGCAGCTGGCCGCCTGGTTCCGCCCCGTCTCCAGCGCGGTCTTGAAGCCGGTCATGGCGTTGACCAGCGTGTCGGAGATCTGCTGCCCGTTGTTCACGTCGGGGACCCCGGCGTCCTGGAGCTGCCCGAGCATCGTGCCCGTGGCGGCGATCACCCTGTCGAAGAAGTCGCCGAGCTTCTGCTTGCCCGTGGTCGGCGAAGCCGAGGGGCCGAGGGCGGCGCTCAGGTCGGCCGAGCTCGACTGGAGCGTCGTCTGCCACGACTGCACGGCCCCGCACACCTTGCCCGCGTAGTCCTTCGCGGAGACCTTGTTCGATCCGCCGCACGCGGCGAACGCGACGGCGGCCACGAGCGCCGCGGCGACGAGCCTCGAGCGCATCCCCTTCACGATCTCCAGCCTACCCTGATCTCCCCGTAGAACGGGTAGGGCTGGGTATCCGAGGTCACGATGGAGCGGCCCGCTCCGCTGGGCGCGGGGACCTGGAGCGGGTTGTAGCAGTCGACCACCGGGTCGCGCTCCACGGCCGGGATGAACGAGGTCGGAACCTGCTTCTCGATCAGCTTCTTCACGTCGAGCGTGGGATCCCCCAGGGCCGCCTGGAGCTGGGCGTTCAGCTCGGCCCATGGGTCCACGCAGTCGCTTCGAGCCGGAGTCATCGGACGGTAGGCGTCGGTGATGGTGGCGGTGAATCGCACGCATCCCCTGCCCTGGTCCGGCGCGGCGGTGATCGAGACGCCGGGTCGAACGGACAACGAATACGAATATCTGAGCATGCCGCTCCCGCCGGCCGGGGCGCACACGTACCACGGCGCGGGCGACTCGACGTTCGCCTTCAGCATCTGGTGCGCTTCGATCCGATCGTGGAAGGGCTCCTTGATGTGCCCCACCCGCAACAGCTCGGCCACCAGGTACGGGGGGAACGGCTTCACCGAGGGGTCGGACCAACGCGCCCAGTAGCCGAAGTCGTTCGTCAGGTCGCCCCGGTCCGCCAGGTACTGCGCCTGCCGGTAGGGGTTGTAAAACGCGTGCGCCACCGTCGTGGCGCTGCCCTCGGGATGTCCGAACACCAGCATCGTGAGCTCATGCAGCTCGGTGTGGAAGTCAGCGTGCCCGCAGTCGATGATCCACGGTCCCCATGCCGCGATGCGATCGCCGTTCGCCGGCTCGTAGCCCGGGAGGAAGTCCTGGAGCCCGGAGCCGGAGTGGGGGACCAGTCCCTGCTGGATCTCGATGTGGATGGTGCCCTTGGGCGGGCCGTCGGACTCGCTGCCCTCACCGAGGCTTAGGGCCGCCGGCCGGTACACGGGGTCCGGCTTGACGTCCATGGTCATGTCCAGCCCGAAGGGGTGGGTGAACGTGAGGTCGCCGGTCGACAGCTGGAAGTCCTGGACCTTGCCCGAGACGAAGACCTGCTTGGGTTCCCGAAGGCCGTTCCACGCGACGTCGGTTGCGCCTTCGGCCCGGGCCAGGGCGAGGCCGTGCTTCTCGGCCGCGATGTCCTCGCCGATGGCGCCCCACTCGAAATAGACCTTCGCGTTCTGTGGCGGGGTGTTCACCAGCTCCGCCCCGAACGTGGCCGTCTCCGATCCGCACGCGGCCCCGACGTCCGGCCGCTGCAGCAGCCCGTTCGCGGCCATGGCGGGAGTCTGGTCGAAGGCCACCACCCCGAGGATGGGCGCGGGCGGGATGCCGGAGCTCTGCTTGGTGCCGCAGGAGGCCAGGAGCGCGGCCAGGACCGCGCCCAGCGCGACGGACCGACCCGGGAGCAGAGTCCCCCCCATGGCCGGCACACTGTATCCCCCGGCTGGCCGAGGCGCCAGAACAGCGTCAGAGCTTGGTCACCAGGCGCCCGTCCTGCCACGCGAATCCGATGTGGATCACCTGGCCCGGCATGCCTGTCGCAACCTTCCTGCCGTTCACGTGGAGCCGAACGCCCCCCGCGTTCCCCAGGGTGAGGTCAAGGCTCTTTCTGGCGTGGAGGGTCACCGACTTGCCGGCGGGCAGGGTCTGTTGGAGCACCGTCGCCCCGTCGCTCTTGGCTTCGACCCAGCAGGGCGCCGACACCTCGAGGGTCACCTTGACGCCGGTGAACGCCGCCCGCTGATGGGTGGGTTGTCTGGCTCCGGTCCCCGATGAGCGCGCCCCGCCCGCCGCCGCCTGGGCTGAGCCAGACGCGAGGGTGGGGATGGTGGGCGCGGGGCTGGGGGAGGCGAAGCGGCTCACCACCAGACCGATCAGGGTGGCCGCGCAGGCCGCGACCAGGATGCGCCCGGTCCACTTCCGGGTCCGGGACCAGGGCTCGGTGATCGGCTCGAGGATGGGCTCGGCCAGGTCCTCCTGCCGGTCGTCGAACGAGCGCAGGAGGGGTCCCGGATCCAGGCCCAGGAACCGGGCGTAGTCCGCCAGGAAGAACCTGGCGTACACGGGCGCGGGAAAGCACTCCAGGGAGCCGCCGTTCTCGAGGGCCTGGAGGTACTGCCTGGCGATGTTGGTCTGCTCCACGGCTCTGGCCAGGCTCACCCGCCTGCGCTCGCGGGCCTGGCGGAGCACGGCCGCCACGTCGGCCAGGGGCTCGAGAGGGTCGATGGACGGTTGGAGCGAGGGTTGCGGATCGTGGTCTTCTTCCGTGAGGTCGATGATCTTTCGAGCTGAGGCTTTCATCGGTCGTTCCTTCGGCTGCGCGAGGGGTGGCGGTTGGGTTGACGCTGGCCGTGCCGAACTTGGACCGGCACCGATCAGAGAGGATCAGAGAGGGCGGAGGCTTGGGGAAGTCCTCAGCTCGGGACGACCACTCGCGGGCGAGGAGCTCGCGGACGACGTGAAGGCTTCGACCTTGAACCACCCGGGCTGACCACCCCGGCCCGGGTCCTGGCTGGAGCGCGATCGGGGTCCTGTAGTGGTCACCTCCCCGGAGAAACGCCTTCTCCCTCGCGGTGTACTCCGGGCGGGGTAATCGCGCAAATCGAGAGCCTGGCGCCGAGAGATTGACGCTCCTCCCGTCAGGGCATAGATTCGTCGAGACGTTTGTTACCGATCGGTAGGTAACGGCCCCAGACCGATCACCCTGGCGCGGAGCGCGCGGGAAGGAGAGTCCCCCATGGGCGAGATCCGTGAAGCCGTCATCGTCGAAGCGGTACGCAGTCCGATCGGGAAGCGGAACGGATCGCTCAAGGACTTCCACCCGGTCGACCTGCTGGCCGAGGTACTGAAGGAGCTGGTGAACCGGTCCGGGGTGGACCCCGGGCTGGTCGAGGACAACATCACCGGCTGCGTCTCCCAGGTCGGCGAGCAGTCCCTCAACGTCGGCCGCAACGCCTGGCTCGCCTCCGGCTTCCCCGAGGACATCCCGGCGACCACCGTGGACCGCCAGTGCGGTTCGTCCCAGCAGGCCATCCACTTCGCGGCCCAGGGCGTCATGGCCGGCGCCTACGACCTGGTGGTGGCCAGCGGCGTCGAGAACATGACCCGGGTTCCGATGGGCTCGTCGATGATGGGCCAGAACCCCTTCGGGCAGCAGCTACTCGCCCGGTACGAGGGCAAGCTGGTGCCCCAGGGCATCTCCGCGGACCTCATCGCGTCGAAGTGGAACATCACCCGCGAGGAGTCCGACGACTTCAGCTTCCGTTCCCACGCGAAGGCTGCCGCCGCCACCAGGGCCGGCTACTTCAAGCGGGAGATGCTTCCCCTGAAGGTGACAGGCCCCGACGGCGAGCAGATCCTCCTCGACCACGACGAGGGCATCCGGATGGAGCCCGACCGCGAGCGGATGCGCTCGCTTCAGCCCGCGTTCCTGAACCCGGGCATGGAGGAGCTCTTCCCCGGCCAGCTGAACTGGACCGTGACCGCCGGGAACTCCTCGCAGATCTCCGACGGGGCCTCGGCAGTGCTGATCGCGTCGCGGGAGAAGGCCGAGGAGCTGGGGCTGACCCCTCGGGCCAGGTTCCTCTCGTTCGCCCTGGCCGGCGACTCGCCGATCCTCATGCTCACGGCGCCCATCCCCGCCACGCGAAGGGCGCTGGAGCGAGCCGGCCTCGAGCTCGACGACATCGACGTGGTCGAGATCAACGAGGCGTTCGCGTCGGTGGTCCTGGCCTGGCAGCGGGAGCTCGGGATCAGCGACGAGTGGCTCGACGAGCACGTGAACCCGAACGGCGGCGCCATCGCCGTCGGCCACCCGCTGGGGGCCACCGGGGCGAAGCTCATGACCACGATGCTCCACGAGCTCGAGCGCCGCGGCGGCCGCTACGGCCTCCAGACCATGTGCGAGGGTGGCGGGATGTCGAACGCCACCATCATCGAGCGCCTGGGCTGACCCGTGCCCTGATCGGCGCCCGGCGGGTACGCTGGGCCGGTGGTGCTGGCGAGCGTGCCCGTGTGGCAGTGGCTGGTGGCGGCCGTCCTGTTCCTGGCCATCGTGGGGGGCGGCTTCGCCTTCCTGAAGGGGGTGTCGGGCGGCCGGCCGACCGAGAAGATCGAGCCCGAGGACGTGGCCGAGCTCGACGTGTTCTTCGTCTGCTCCGAGTGCGGGACCGAGTTCCAGGTCACCCGGCTCGGCGAGATCCAGGTCCCGCGGCACTGCGGCGAGCCGATGAACGTGGTCCGCCGTCCGCGCCCCGTGCCGGGAGAACAACTGAGGAAGGAGGGGGAGTGATCGTCGTCCTGTTCTCGACCACCCAGAGGGAGGACATTCCCGAGGCCGAGTACCGTGAGACCTCCGCCCGGATGCACGAGATCGTCGAAGCCATGCCGGGCTTCATCTCCTATAAGGAGTACGAGGCCGAGGACGGCGAAGGCGTCGCGGTGGTGCGGTTCGAGTCCGAGGAGGCCCTGAGGGCCTGGGGCACCCACCCGCAGCATCGCGCGGCGCAACGGCGGGGGCGGGAGGCCTTCTACGACGAGTACTGGATACAGGTCTGCTCGACCGTCCGGGAGGGAAGGTTCCGGCGAGGGAGCGGGTATCAGGACGAGCTGGCCGACTTCTTCCGCGCCCCGGCCCCCGCGCGCTGAACCGGCCCGTCAGCCGTCGGCGATCTCCTCGGCCTTCTCCCGGAGCTTCTTGAAGTCCTTGCGGGCGCGGCCCTCGGGGACGAGCGAGTCCGTACGGTTGAACCCCCACCCCGAGAACCGAACCGCGACCCGACCGTAGACCCGCCGAAGCTCGCCCCCGCACACGGCGCAGGGGCCCGGGGGACCCGCCCCCATGGGCTGGACCTCCTCCCGGAGGGTCCCGCAGGACCGGCACCGATACTCATAAACGGGCATCTCGTGCTCCTCGAAAGGGCTGGGCTAAAGCGCCAAACTATCCACACCGGTTGAAAACCGGTGGAAACGTGGGGAGACAACCTTCGGATGGGTCCTCAATACCATTGGGTGGCCAGCAGGAACCCCAGGGCAATCGCCCCCAGCCCGACGAACAGGTACAGGTTGTTGGCGTTCCCGCCGGTTCCCGGGATCAGGCCCAGATAGTTCAGGACGATGATGACCACCCCGGCGAACATGGTCCCCAGGATCAGCAAGCCGAACCAGCGAGGGCTCGGCTTCCGCTTCTTGCGCGGAGGCGGCTGGGAGCGACGGCGCTTCGACTTGGATTTGGGCACGGACCCCCGTTCCCACCGCGCCGGCTTCCCGTTCCGCGACCAGGATCGATCGGCGGCGCCGTTTCCGGGGCCGGGCCCTCGGTCTGATGCTGGTGATGGCCGGGGCGGCCCTTCTGTTCCATGTGGGCTGGGACCTGTGGGGAACCGGCCTGGCCACGGCTCGGGCCCAGGCGAAGCTGCGAGCTGACCTGCACCAGGCCTTCAGCCATCCACGCGCCCATCGGCTGCCCGTAGTGCCCGGGGGAGCCGACGGTCTGATCAGGATCCCGGCCGTGCATCTCGATATGGCCTTCGTAGAGGGGATCGGCCAGGACGCCCTGGCGAAAGGGCCCGGCCACTACCCGAACACGCCGATGCCCGGGGTGGCCGGGAACGTCGCCATCGCGGGCCACCGAACGACCCACCTCGCCCCGTTCTGGGCGCTCGACGCGCTGCACGCGGGCGACGACGTCACGGTGATCACCCGCGACGGCCGGTTCGTGTACCGGGTGGTGTGGGTGGGCGTGGCCGCCCCCGACGCCGATTGGGTGCTGGCCCAGACCGGCGTTCCCTCCCTCACCCTGACCACGTGCTGGCCCCGGTTCTCGGCCTCGCACCGCCTGGTGGTCCGAGCCATCCAGGTCTACGGGCGCTCCCCGCAAGGCTTCCTCGACCATCTGAACCAGGGGCTGGGCGAATGGCTGCGCCCGCCAGCCTCCCGCCTGGCCCCCCGGGTGGCCTGAGCTACCCCGGGCGAGTCTCTGAGTGCTGTTCCGCCAAGCCGGGCCCGAGGCGGTGACCGAGAGATTCGAAGGATCTGGTCATTTTGTGATCTGGGCTGTCGTGTTCGGGCTGGCCACCTACAAGACTCTCACAGGGCGTCTGTTCGCCGGACATCGGTGGGCCCGGATCGATCGGCGGCTCCTGACCGCTGGGTTCCGGCATGCCACGCAGCGAGAGGTCGAACATACGACCGGCATCCCGGTACTCATGCTGTCGCCGAAGGTGCTCGGCATAGATCGCGGCGGAGGGCTCGACCACGTCACGGTCCGATCTGTCGGTGCCCGCGAGGTCCGAGCGTTCCGCGCGCGAATCCGTGGCGCCGGTCGCTGGATCGACGTACCCACCGTGGCCGTCCGGGTCCCCGCACACCTCGCCCGCACCATCATCCGTCCAGCAAGGCGAGGGCTACGGCCTCCGATCAACATGAAGCGCGTGTTCTTCGAACTCGAGAGCTTCAACCGCTCATCGAAGTCCACTCGGTCGATCCGTTCTTCGCCACCGCCTTCCTCGATCCGAGGATGATGGAATGGCTGGGAAGCAACTTGGGGCGAACCGTGATCGAGTTCGCTGATGGCTGGGTCGTCGTTTGGTCGAACGCGCTCCGGGGCTTGCCTGTCTCGCCTCTCCAGCTCATCGAGTCACTGGCCGGTTTCAACGATCACATCCCGCGATCAATCCCCTCGCTCTTCCCACAGCGCCTTGCCTCTGGGAAATGGATCATCGCCGCAAGCACGCCGGCCTGTCGGGGTGGCTGGATCGTCTAACCGAGGTGTCTGACGTGCCCGGCGATCGGGCCCATTGACTCGGTGCCTCGGAGACCACCGCGGTTCGGACCGATGACAAAGGTCGGGGTGGCTGCTAGGGCTCTACGACTCCCAAGTACATGTTGGCCTGGTCGGTATCCGTAGTCTGATCGAAGAGCGGCAGGAACGTGGTCCCGATCGATGTCAGTCCCGTGTAGCTCCCCAGGGTCGCCCGCGAGACGACGGGGGCTCGTTCGAAGTCGAATGACCCCGCCACGTGGGCCTCGACCCACATCGAGGGATCGGTGCAATCGCTCCCGGCCTGGCACTGGATCATCCAGAAATCGGTCGGCACCCCGGGATCGGGCGTGTTGTACCGGAAGTCGTAGTAGGTGACGGCGATCGTCCCGTCGGAGGCCACGCCCACAGCCGGGGTGAAGGCGTCCACGCCGACCGGGGACTGGTTGACCCTGGCCAATGGCGACCATGTCAGTCCGCCGTCGGTCGATTCCGCGAACACCACGTTTGAGGAGGGGGTCTTCTTCGGGCTGCCGAAGCGATCGGCCCAGGCGGCATAGATAGTGCCGTACCCGGGGCTCGAGGGGTTGAGGTCGACGGCGACGTCCGGCCGTCCGATGGCGACCTGGATCGGCCTGCCTGTGTCCGGGTCGACGGCCGGGATGGCCCGTTCCCGCGCCACCTCGATCGGGTCCGACCAGGTGTCCCCCCGGTCCGTCGAGCGGATCGCCTTGATGTCGCAGCCCTTGCCCTGGGTACCGCTGAGATCGCAGCCGGCACCCTGCAGGTTGTCGAAGACGACGACCAGCGTCCCGTCGGGCAGCACCTCGAGCTGGTTGTAGAACGTCCCCGAGTTGTCCCGGTACTTCACGATGGCCCGGGGTTCCTCCCACGTCTGCCCTCCGTCCGTGCTCCTGGCGAACATCGTGTCGCTCCGGAAGGCGAAGGTGTGCTCGGCGTTCGGACTGTGGGCGAGGCCGGGCTTCCGGGACCGCTGCCACGTGACGTAGACGACGTTCGAGTCGAACGGGTCCGCGGTGATCGATGCCCTTCCGTGGTTGTAGAACGGAGCGACGTCCGAGAGGTCGCGGACGAGGGTGACCGGTTCGCTCCAGTGGTCACCTCCGTCGGTGGACGTGCTCACCCGGACGGCGGAGTCGGCGGTGCCGACGAAGTTGACCGTCGTGCTGCTGAAGTAGGCGGTCCCGTTCGGCGAGAAGCCCACCGAGACGTCGGAAGCCCGCTGGAAGTCGCCCCCGTTCGTGACGTTTCCACCCGCGCAGATGCTGAAGGACGGGAACGTGGCCGACCACGTCTGCCCGCCGTCGTGGCTCACTCCCGCCACCAGTCCTCGGGCCCTGCCGAACGAGAACGTGTCCTGCCGGTAGGCGGTGATGATGTTGCTGGAGTCGGTGGGGTTCACCGCAACCGCCGCTTCGATCTCGGTGTTGACGTAGTCCGTCTCCCCGGGGAGGTAGAAGCCGGACGTGTCACAGTCCGCGAACGGGCTGTCGCCGTCGGCCGGGGGGCTTGGCGTCCCCGACACCTGATACACCGTGACGGTGCCGTACGGACCCGCGACGGCCGGAAGCGCCAGCGGAAAGGCCGCCAGGCTCAACGCGGCCATGACCACGCCACGCCGCATGCTCTTGTCCATCCCCCTACCTCCCTCGGCCGACTCACGAGGAGGTCCGTCAGGTCCGATCCGGGGCGGACGGACCACTCCTCCTCAGTCCTCGCGCTGCCGTCCCCCCCGGCGGCGTCGAAGGAGTGTCCGTCTCCTACCAAGCAGGAGTCAAGAGGTTCTGAGCGGAAACTCGCAACGATCAACGATGCGGGGCCCGCGCTCTCCTGATCTGCCGCTCGATCAACCGTCCCCTCTCGCTCTTGGCGCCGGCGCGCACCACCGCCAGGAGCTCGGCACGTTGACTCGCCTCCACTTCCTGCCCCATGTGCAGGACGGCTGCAGTCGTCCGCTATCAAGCCCACTGCGGAGGGGACAAGCGAATCGGTCCCAAGCTACTACCCGAATGTCGTGTCCAGGATCAGGCGCCCTCGCGCAGACCAGCATCGCCGGAAGCGGACCCTGTGCCCTCGGCGGGAATCGAATCAGCCACATGCTCATGTAGCTAGGCCTGCGGTTCGTTCGGGAGCAGGTTCAGGGTCGACTCTGCCGCGGCCTCGACCGCCTTTCGACTGAACAACAGCGGGTGGTATCGCCCCGTCGACCACATCGGGAACAGGTCGTTGAAGTGGGGGCTGGCCGGGTTCCCCGACTGGCCGACCGTGTGGGTGCCGACCGAACGGTCCAGGTCGGCCAAGTCGACGATCTGTCGCCACGAGGCCACCACGCCGGTGTCGTAGGTGCCGGTGCCCGGCTCGAACATCCCCTGGTTCACCGTCTGCTCGTCCCCGCCCCACGGAGCTTCGCCCCCGGTGAACAGCTCGGCCAGGGCGGGAACCGCCGCCGCCAGGCGGCTGGCGAACCGGATCTTGTGGATCCCACCCCACGACCACCCAGGCATGTCCTCGCCCATCCGGCCCGACAGCTCCTCGAGCGCTGCGGCCAGCGCCCTTCGGAGCAGGCCGTCGCGGCCGTCGCGGCCCTCGGCCTCGAACCATCCCGCCGTGGGGTATCGGAGCAGCTTCGGCAGCACCATGGTCTGGAACTCGTTCGACCACTGACGTCCGCTGTAGAAGTGCCGGTACAGCTCGCCGCCCAGTCGCGGGAGCAGGATGGCTTCGGCGATTCGCACGCACCACACCTCGTAGATGGCGGCGGCCGCCGAGTCCGGCTCCAGCCGGAAGTCCCACTCGGCCAGCAGGGCCATGGCCTCCTTCTGCCGATCGTCGTCCGGCTCAACCTCCAGCAGGAGCGGCACGATCTCCATGGCCGGCAGCGAGAGCCGGTCGCCCTGCATGCGGGCGAAGGACTCCACGTCGTGCGTGGCCCGCTCCGTGATGAGCTGGGCGATCCGCCTGGCCCGGAAGGGAGGGAGAAAGTCCCGGCCCAGGAGGTACGGGTAGGAATCGTCGTGGGGCTTGGCGTTCGCCGTGGCGACGAAGCCCTGCGACGGGTTGTACGCCCAGGGCAGCTCCTCGAACGGCACGTAGCCCTTCCATTCGTACTCCCCGGTCCAGCCGGGGACGGGCACGGTCCCGTCGCCCCGCGCCCTGATGGGGTGGAGGCCGGTGCACTGGTAGCCGATGTTGCCGTCGACGTCGGCGTAGACGAAGTTCTGCCCGGGGCACACCCAGCCCTCCAGGGCCGCCCGGAACTCGTCGAAGTTCGCCGCCGTGTTCAGCCGGTGCACGGTGGAGCTGGCGATCCCCTCCTCCAGGCCCACCCAGCGCAGGGCGTAGGTCTCGCGGATCCCGCCCTCGACCACTTGCACGTCGAGGATCCCGACCAGGTAGGAATCGAGGATCGGCCCGTGCCGCGTCTCGCGCACCTCGAGCACCTCCGGCTCGGCGCGGCCCCGGACCCCGATCTCCTCGCGAAGCACGGTGAGGGGTTCCCACATCCCTTCGAACAAGGCGGCCGTACCGTCCTCGGTCAGTCGCTCCAGGTACAGGTCCTGGGTGTCGCCGCCGACGTTGGTCGCCCCCCAGGCGATCCGCTCGTTGTGCCCCAGCAGGATCCCCGTGGCGAAGGGAAGGCTCACGCCGCGAACCTCGATCCCCGGCGCGGAGAGGTGCATTTCGTACCAGATCGAGGGCAGCTGGGCCAGGATGTGCGGGTCGTTGGCCAGCAGCGGCTTGCCGGTCGCGCTCCGCGAGCCGGCCACCACCCAGTTGTTCGAACCCTGTCCGGCCGGGAACGCGGGCGCCTCGCGCAGGAGCTCGAGCGCCGAACGGCGGCCCCGTGGACCTCCCAGCTTCCCGGGCCGCACGAGGTCCGGCTCGGTCGGGATCTCCGGGAACAGGCTCGCCACGGCGTCCCATCCCAGACGTTCGATGATCTCCGCCCTGAGGAGCTCGGCGTCCCAGTTCCCCGATAGGGTCCAGCCCATGAACAGGACCGCGGCGTTCGCCAGCGCGGTGCCCTCGCGGCCCTCGGGGACGATCGGCTCGGCCTGGAGGATGTCGTATTCGACCGGGGGGGCGGGCATCCGTTCGATCCACGCCCGGATCCCGTCGGCCGCCGCCTCGCTGATCTCCCAGGAGAGGTCGTCCCACTGGGTGAGCAGTTGCCGGCCGGCGCGGTTCCAGCCCACCGTGCGGACGAACCGGTCGATCGGGAGGGTGACCTCGCCGAGCAGCTCGGACAGCCGCCCGCTGCCCAGCCGCAGGAGGAGGTCGATCTGGAACAGCCGCTCCGACGCCAGCACGTAGCCCTGGGTGAAGTACAGGTCGTGGGTGTTGCGGGCGTAGATGTGGGGCACGCCCCATGGGTCCCACAGGACCTCGACCGGCTCCTGGAGGCCGGAAAGGCGAACCTCCCCTTCGACCTGGGGAAGCCCGGCCCGGGCCCGCTCTCGAAGCATGTCGGTCAGCTCGCTCACCGTCGATCTCCTGGTCCGCCGGGCGGCGCTAGCTTACGCGAGCCTCCCGTCCCCGCCGAGCCTGCGTTGCTTCGGCCGTCCCCGGGCGGGTAGGGTTCGGCTCACCATGGCCGACGATCTCTCCTGGCTCGACGCCACCGCGCAGGCGGAGCTGGTCCGCAGCGGGGAGACCTCGCCGAAGGAGCTGGTCGAGGCGGCCATCGAACGGATCGAACGCGTGAACCCCGAGCTCAACGCGGTGATCCACCCGCTGTTCGACAAGGCCAGGGACGAGGCGTCGTCCCCGGACCTGCCGGACGGGCCGTTCCGCGGCGTGCCCCTGGTGCTGAAGGACCTGATCTGCCACACGGCCGGCGATCCGTTCCACGAGGGGATGCGGTTCCTCAAGGATCTTGGATGGACCGAACGGGAGGACACCTACCTGGCGGCGAAGTTCCGGGCCGCGGGGTTCGTGTTCGTGGGGAAGACCAACACCCCGGAGCTGGGGATCCTGCCCACGGCCGAACCCGAGGCGTACGGGCCCACCGCCAACCCCTGGAACACCGGGCATTCCACCGGCGGTTCGAGCGGGGGTTCGGCGGCGGCCGTGGCGTCCGGGATGGTGCCCGTGGCGCACGCCACCGACGGAGGGGGGTCGATCCGGATTCCGGCCAGCGAGTGCGGGCTCTTCGGCCTGAAGGTCTCACGGGGGAGGACGTCGTTCGGCCCCGACTTCGGCGACAAGTTCGGCGGGCTCGACTCCCAGCACGCCCTGACCCGCTCGGTGCGGGACTCCGCGGCGATCCTCGACGCCGTGTCCGGACCCATGCCGGGCGACCCGTATGCGGCGCCCACCCCACTGCGGCCGTTCTCGCAGGAGGTGGGGGCCCACCCGGGCAGGCTCAGGATCGGGTTCTTCACGGTGGCGCCGGGGGGGACCACCGACACCCATCCCGATTGCGTGGCCGCGGTCCACGACGTCGCCGGCCTCCTGGAGTCGCTGGGACACAGCGTCGAGGAATCGATCCCCGAAGGGGTGGAGGACCCCGAGTACGTCGGGCAGTTCCTGACGCTGTGGGGCGCCGGGCAGGCCTGGGAGCTCGACTACTGGAGCCGCAGGACGGGCAGGGCCATCACGGCCGACGACGTGGAGCCGCTGACGTGGGCCCTGGCCGAGATGGGGAAGTCCTACGACGGCGGGCAGGTCCTGCGATCGATCGAATGGCTCCAGCGGGGAGCGCGCCGGATCGCCCAGTGGTACGAGGACGGGTTCGACCTCCTCCTGACGCCCACCATCGCCGAGCCGCCCCCGCCGCTCGGGGAGTTCGTCCAGCCTCCCGACAACCCGCTCCAGGCGATCTTCCGGGCAGCCTCCATCGTGCCGTTCACGCCGCTGTTCAACGCCACGGGTCAGCCGGCCATGTCCGTCCCGCTGGTGTGGAGCGAGGCCGGGCTACCCATCGGGGTGCAGTTCGCGGCGCCGTACGGTCGCGAGGACGTCCTGCTCAGGCTGGCCGCGCAGCTCGAGGAGGCCCGGCCGTGGAAGGATCGCCGTCCTCCTGTTCACGCGTAGCCGCGGCCAGGGTCCCGGCCCGGGGGGCCAGTCGTGCCTGGCGACCGCCAGGGAGCGCGGCGGATAATGTCGGCTCTCGATCGCCGGAGGTCATGGACATGACGGAGCACCGTCCCTGGTTCGCCAGCTATCCCGAAGGGGTCCCCAGGACCCTCGAGCCCCTCCCGGAGAGGTCGCTGTATTCGCTCCTGGCCGACGCCGCGGCGCGGTTCCCCAACTCCCCCGCGCTCTCCTTCCGGGTCCCCGGCGCGCCCGCGGGCAAATCGCTCACCTACCGGCAGCTCGAGAAGCAGGTGGACCAGTTCAGCAGGGTGCTGGCGTCGCTGGGGGTGCGGAAGGGCGACCGGGTCGGCCTGATCCTGCCGAACTGCCCGCAGTACGTGATCGGCTACTACGCCGCTCTGCGCATCGGGGCGGTGGTCGTGGGCAACAACCCGCTGTACACCGAGCGCGAGCTGTCCCACCAGCTGAAGGACGCGGGCATCGAGGTGGCGGTGATCCTGGAGAATCTCTATCCGAGGCTGCACGCGATCACCGACGAGGTGGGCCTGCGCGAAGTGGTCGTCACCAAGCTCACCGACTTCATGCCGTTCCCCATCAACCTCCTGGCCCCGATGCGGATGAAGAAGGAGGCGAAGCACACCGGCGAGCCGTGGCCGCCGGTTCCCCCCGGCGCCAAGGTCAAGTGGTGGAAGGAGCTGATGGCTGGTTCGTATCCGGCCGTGCCCCCGGTGGAGGTTGACGCCAAGAACGACCTGGCCGGCCTGATCTACACGGGCGGGACCACCGGGCTGTCCAAGGGCGCGATGCTCACCCACCACAACCTGGTGTCGAACGTGATGCAGGCCGCCTCCTGGTTCCCCGACCTGGTCGACGGCAAGGAAGCCGTGATGAGCGTGATCCCGTTCTTCCACTCGTTCGGGATGACGGTGGCCATGAACATCGGGATCTACAAGGCGGCCAAGCTGATCCTGGAGGTCCGGTTCGACCTGAAGTCGACGCTCGACGCCATCCAGCGGGAGAAGCCCACGCTGTTCCCCGGCGTGCCGCGCCTGTACATCGCGATCAACGAGGGGAAGGAGACGCCGAACCACGACCTGAAGTCGATCCGGGCCTGCTTCTCCGGGGCGGCTCCGCTGCCGATCGCGGTGGCCGAGAAGTTCGAACGGATCACCGGGGGCAAGATCGTGGAGGGCTATGGCCTCACCGAGACCTCACCGGTCACCCACTGCAACCCCATCGAGGGCGCGCGCAAGCCCGGTTCGATCGGGCTCCCCATCCCCGATACGGACTGCAAGATCGTCGACCTCGACGACTGGACGAAGGAGGTCGAACCCGGCCAGGAGGGGGAGCTGATCATCTCGGGCCCCCAGGTCATGCAGGGGTATCTCAACCGGCCCGAGGAGTCGGCCGGGATGATCAAGTCCGACCCCGAGGGCCGGCGGTGGATCCTCACCGGCGACATCGCGAAGATGGACGACGAGGGCTACTTCTCCATCGTCGACCGCAAGAAGGACATGATCCTGGTGTCGGGGTTCAACGTGTACCCCACCGACATCGAACAGGTCCTGTACCGGCACGAGAAGATCCAAAAGGTGGCCGTGGCCGGGGTGCCCGACGAGACCACCGGCGAGGCGGTCAAGGCCTACATCGTGCTGAAGGAGGGCGAGAGCGCGACGAAGGAGGAGATCATCGCGTTCGCCCGGGACGAGCGGCAGGGCCTGACCGGCTACCGGGTCCCGAAGCAGATCGAGTTCCGGGACTCGCTCCCCGAGACGCTGGTGGGCAAGGTCCTCCGCCGGGTCCTCCAGGACGAGGAGAAAGCGAAAGCCGAAAAGGACGGCTGAGCCGGGTCCCGCTGGGGACTGGGCGGGTCAGGCTTGGGGTTCGAGTGGCTCGCTCGGTTCGGCGAACGGGTCGGCGGCGCCCTCCGGTTCGGCCGGCGCGCTCGGCGCCGGGCGTTCGAGCCGGCGCTCCCTGGCCAGGAGGACCCACGCGCCCACGGAGACAGTGAGGGCGGCCACGATCAGCGCGATGAGGGCGGCGATGATCGCGGTCTCGCGGTCGACGGCGAGGGGCAGCAGGGCGAGGACGGCCAACATGGGTGCTCACATTGTGGCGGCTGGGGCGGGAGGCTCCAACCGCCCTCGCCTTCGCGGGGAACCCCAGGGTGTCAAGTTCGCTCTAAGCTCTATGTATGGATCTGCAAAGACGCGACGCGGTACAGAAGCGCCGATCCGCCTCGATCCTGGCATTCGTGCTGGTGGCGGGCGTGCTCGGCGCCGCCTGCGCCACGAAAGCCCGCACGGGGGCGGCCGGACCCATCCCGCCGAGTGCCACGGTGGTTCAGGTCACCCCGTCCGACACGGGCAAGACGATCGGCGTGCACGTGGGTGACACCCTGCGGATCCTGCTCGGCCCGCCGGCCGGGCAGTCGTTCCTGACCTGGACACTCCAGAGCTATCCGAAGGACCTGCTGTCCCTGAGTCCCCGGGACCAGATGCCGCGGGACGAGTTCGACCTGGTGGCCAACGCCGAGGGGAGGGGGACCGTGTCCGTGGTCGGCGCGGTCCGCTGCGAGGGCGGCCCCGGCCCGTACGCCGCCGGGGTGCAGTGCCCGGTCCTCGGCGTGGGGTCGGACTCCGGCGGGACGCCGTCGCCGGCGGCGTCCGGGGGCGGCCACGCCGTCCCGGCCAGGCTGCTCACGTTCGTGGTCGTCATCACGGCGTGAGGCCTCCTTAGCTCCGCCGAACAACTCGGGTCAGGATCGAATCGCCGCGACGTCCCCAGGAGTGGGGTGTCGCGCCCGGAGCCGCACCGCCCCGACATGTCGTGATGAGCATGGAGAAGTTCTTGCCGTGAGCGTCGCCGTTACCGATCGCGACAGTTCCTTCGCTCAGGCAGGGCGGCGGGCCTCGGTCCTTCGTTCGGCCTCCAGGCGGCCCTGCTCACCACCGGAGAGGTCGACGAACCGCATGGCGTCGGCGATGGCCCGGTGCCCGGCTTCGTCGCGGATCAGCCGGTGCATCCGCTGGCACACCCGGCGGTAGGTCGGGTGGCGCTGCGGGGTTGTCCGGAGCTCGATCATGTGCATGGCCTCGCGGGCGTTCATCTGCATGACGAACCGGATCCGGTAGGCCATGGAAACGGCGTACTGCGCGGCCGACTCGAGCCCCGCCCCGGCCATCACGTCGAACAGGTTCGCCGATCCCGTCATCACCGCGTCCCAATCGGAGGCGGCGCCGATCGCCTCGATGTCCGGGGGAAGCTCGAAGCCGTGCGAAGGGGAGAGGGCCTGCCATTCGACTGTCAGGGTGCGGTGCCGCTGGAGGTCCCGGAACGCGCCGTAGTCGCACAGCACGTCGAACCGGTAGGCGGTCCGTTCGAACGCCCGGCCCGGCTTGTGCCGGCGGTTCGTTCGTTCTCCCACGTACGCGCGAAGGATCGCCGTCCGCTCCTCCGCGCCCAGACGCCTTGCCGCCTCCAGCAGCTGATCGTCCGGAAGGGAGCCGGCGGCGTACATCGCCGCGGCGACGACCTTCAGCTCGCCGTCCGGGTCGAAGTCGGTGAGGACCACCTCCGGGCGCGGCTCCGGCTCGACGTCACCCACCGCGGCCCGCACCGCGGCGGCGGTGGCATCCCGCGTCTCGGCCAGGTACTCGCTCCACCGGCCCCCCCGGTCGGGGCGATCGACCCGGGCCAGGAAGGCCGGGATCACCTTTCGGAGCTCGGCCAGCATGAGGTCGCCGTAGGCCCGAACCTCCGCCAGCGGGTGGGCCCGCATCCGAAGGAGCAATTGCTCGTAGGACTGCGCGGTGGCGAAGATGCCGACGTTCGACCGCGTGGCCGCGGGGAGCAGCCCACGGAGGACGTCGCACGCCCGGGCCCGGATGGCCATGCGATAGACGAAGTCGGAGTCGGCGGGGTCCTTCGGGGCGATCGCTCGGTAGTGATCCTGGAGCGGCCCCAGCCACCGGGCGTACGTCTCGAAGGCGCGGTCGAGGGTGCCCCGGTATCGCGCCGCCAGCTTCGGCACGCCCTCCACCTCATAAGGAACGTGGTACCGCCACCGCCCGCCGGGGCGATCGTCGTAAGGCACGTACCGGGTCGACTGTTCCAGGTAGGCGCCCAGCCGGCCCCACTCCAGGACCTTCGCCAGGAGCTGCGACGACTGCTCGCAGGCCAGGTGGGCCCCGCCGAGCTGCGCCACCGAGTCGTCTCCGTACTCCAGGAAGACCCGCTCGTACAGCTGCTCGGCCCGGGCCACGCCGGCTTCCTCCGCCTTGCCCCCGGCGCCGCCGGCGGTCCCCGCGGCGAACTCGTCCAGGAACAGCCGCCGGAGGGACTTCGGAGAGCGCGAGTAGCGGGCGAACAGGGCCCCCTTCACCACCTCGGGCAGGTTGACCAGGGCGAACACCGGCCCGTCGAGGTCGGTGAAGTGCGGGGCGAGGATGGCCCGCTCCTCCTCGGTGAAGTGCTCCAGCACGAAGTCCAACGTCGAGTCTCCAGGGGAAGAGGGATGACGCCCGATGCTACCCCGCCGGGGAGCCCGGACGGGCGGTTCCGCGATCCTATCCGCCGCCTGGCGGCGAGTCGGTGGGCTCCGTGGGTGGAGCGGAAGGCGAGGGCGAAGTTGGGGGCGGGGACGGCGAAGTCGGGGGCGGCGACGGCGTGGTCGGGGGCGGCGACGGCGTGGTCGGCGACGGCGAGGGCTGGGGCACGGTGAACACCTGGACGGTCGCGCCGGCCTTCAGCTGTGTGCCCCCGGGAGGATCGGTCTTCGACACGTCGCC
>WNGE01005733.1_pt1 | contig 31423 bp, 35 predicted proteins | sample 5400651 | NCBI WGS metagenome assembly WNGE01 (sample SAMN13153370, study PRJNA577476) | soil metagenome | isolation source: 60 cm soil or saprolite under grassland replicate 2 | place: USA:California | collected 2016-06-15
AGGCGGTCAGTTTCGAACACGGTCTCTCTGCGCACGCCGTCCGCAGAGAAATGAACGAATCGCTTCAGGTTCTCTTGCTCCACGTCCGGCACAGCGTACGTGGGCCCGACGGTCTACGACAAAGTCGCACGCGTGGAATGGCTACACGGGTGAGCGGTGTCCTGATGCTCCGCTAGACTTGCGCGCTGCGCCCTCGATCGATGGAGGTGTGATCACGTTGCCCACATTCGAGCTGTCATCTGCGTCGCCCACAGAAGCCGCGGCCGATGCCTTGATCGTCCCCTTCTTCCAGGGTCGCGAGCCCGGCCCCGGCGTGGACGTGGTGCAGCGAGCCCTGGGAGCGGACCTCATGTCCACACTTGCCGACCATGGGCTCCAGGGCAAGGTCGGAGAGTCCTTCGCCATTCCCACGTTCGGGAAGATCGAGGCGAAGACCGTCGTCCTGGTCGGGCTGGGAAAACGGAAAGAAGCGGGAACCCAGGCCATACGCAAGGCGGCGATGAAGGTCACTCGCTCCGTTACGAAGTTCCACACGGTTGCCTCGACCGTCCATCAGGTGGGCGATTCGCCCCAGGCCTCGGCGCACGCCTTCGCCGAAGGCGTGGCCCTGGGGGCATACCGCTTCGACCGGTACAAGGAGCGGCCGATCGACTCCGCGTCGCAGGAGAAGCCTAAGCTCGCAAAGATCCTGGCCCTGACCAACGGCAGGCGAAGTGCCTCGCAAACAGGACTCACCCGCGGCCAGGTCTACGCCGAGGCGGCGAACTGGGCTCGCGACCTGGTGAACACTCCGGCCATCGACGCCACCCCCTCGTACCTCGCCGACGAGGCTCGCACGATGGCCCGGCGGTCCGGCCTGACCTGCAAGATCTGGACGAAGGCGGAGCTTCAGAGGGGCGGGTTCGGCGGCATCCTCGGGGTCGGCGCCGGAAGCGTCAACGAGCCCCGGTTGATCGAGCTCACCTACGAGGGCGGGGGGAACCGCGCGCCCATCGGTATCACCGGCAAGGGCGTCACCTTCGACTCAGGGGGGCTCTCCATCAAGGACGCCGCTGGGATGGAGTGGATGAAGGCGGACATGGGCGGCGCCGCTGCCACGCTGGCCACCATGCGGGCGGTGGCCGAGCTTCAGCCGAGGGTCGACCTCATCGCAGCCATCCCGTCAGCCGAGAACCTGCCGGGAGGATCGGCCATCCGCCCTGGCGACGTGTTGCGGCATCGGGGCGGCAAGACCTCGGAGGTCCTGAACACCGACGCTGAGGGCCGTCTCATCCTGGCGGACGCCCTGGCCTACCTGGCCGAGAAGAAGCCCCGCGTGATCATCGACTCGGCGACCCTGACCGGCGCGGCGATGGTGGCTCTGGGCAACGATGTCTATGCGGTGATCGGGAGTGACCAGCAGCTCATCGACGCCCTCCTTGCGGCGGGACGGGAGGAGGGCGAGCAGGGTTGGGAGCTGCCGTTGTGGACCGATTACCGCCGGCACATCGAGTCGTCCGTAGCCGACGTGAAGAACATGGGCATCCGTTGGGGCGGCGCCATCACCGCGGCCCTGTTCCTCAAGGAGTTCGTGGGGGACGTCCCCTGGGCACACCTCGACGTGGCCGGCACGGCGTTCGCCGAGCAGTCGGGGGACCTGTGGCCCAGGGGAGCCACTGGTTCGCCGGCGAGGACGCTGATTCGATACATCGAAGGAGAATCGGGGCGGGGCAGAGCGCCTCGCACGAGCGCACCCAAAGCCAAAGCGAGTGCCCCTCGAAAGGCCTCTTCCCGAAAGTCGAGCGCTCCCGCCTCGGGCTCCAAGCGCACGAGCGCACGACGCGGGTAGAAAACGCGGCGCGCCTCCTCGGCTTGGCCGGCGCCACCATCCTTTCGAACCATGACGGGGCGCTCCAGAACACCTTCGAGGTGCAGTCCGAGATCGCTCGAGCGGTCCGGCGCGTCCGCCCCACGATCGTCCTCACGTTGACCCCACCGCGTGGTTCTTCGGCAACCCCAATAGGAATTCGAGCCAGTCGCATGACTACTTCAACCATTCGGATCACCGAACCGCCGGAGCGGTCACCCTGGGCGCAGTGTTCCCAGGCGCAGGCAATCCCCACTTCTTCGCGGAGCAGTTGGCCGAGGGACTATCCCCCTGCAAGGTTCCGGAGTTTTGGCTCGGGTGGACGAACGAGCCGAACCACTACCAGGATGTCACCGGCTTCATTGACATGAAGCTCAAAGCTCTGGCCGAGCACAGGAGCCAGCTCCAGGGCGGTGTCCTCGGGTTCTTCGAGGAGTGGCTTCCCGCCGAAGCGGAGGAGAACGGACGCAAGATCGGTGTCCAGCACGCGGAGGCGTTTCGGGTGCTAAGACTCGGGTAGCCGTCTAGGCCGCCCGGCGGAGGATGTCGCTTCCTCACGAAAACGCGCCACCTGAACGCTAGGGTGCCGAGGCCTCCAGTACGGTCTTGATCCGCGCCAGTCTCTGGCCCCAGACTTGCTGGCCCTTGCGGTTGAGGAGAGGAGAGAGCAACTTGAACGGGCCGACCGGGATCGAATCGCCCCGGAACGTCACCCTTGTTCCCTCGTCCGTCTGGTCGAAAGTTAGAGCACATTTCGGCCGCATTGGCCCGATCTCCGCCTCGAACTCGATCACTTGGTTGGGCACGACTTCGGTAAACCGCGTCACCGTCTCCCTGATCTTGCCTAGGTTTTTCTGCCGAAACCGGAACGTCGTTCCAGCCTGAGCGGGTCTGTCCGGAGTCTTCACCACGGACATGGCACTTGGGTCAACCTTGGCGGCGTTCTCGTCGAGGGCGAGGAAGAAGGCGAAGACCTTCTCCACCGGCCGCGCGATCGTCACCGTGGACTCCATCTTGGCCATAGCATCCCCCTTCAGTTTCCGGCGGCTCATCCTAGCGAGGTCGGCTTAGCGCGGACTCTTGCGGTCTTCTTCGGCAATCGCTACTTCAACCACTCCGATCACCGAACTGCGGGCGCCGTGACCCTGGACGGCGTCTTTCCCGGTGCCGGGAACCCTCACTTCTTCGCCGAGCAGCTCGCTGAGGGGCTCTCGGTCTGGAAGGTGCCCGAGGTATGGATGGGCTGGACCCTCGAGCCGAACCAGTATCAGGACGTCACGGGCTTCATCGATCTCAAGCTGAAGGCACTTGCCGAGCACTGAGCCAAGTCCAACGCGATGTGTTCGGGCTCTTCGAGGAGTGGCTCCCGGCCGAGGCTGAGGAGAACGGACGGAAGATCGGCGTGCAGCATGCGGAGGCGTTTCGCGTCCTGCAGCTCGAGTGAAGCGGCACGACAATGCCTGCCTCGACTATCCACGACGTCCCGGCCAACGCGTTCTGGAGCTAGGTCCTCCACCTACGGCTTGTGACCCACCGCGAGGATCACCTCGCGGAAGTCGTTGATCGTCGAGGGGAAGCGCTCCGCGAAGACCTCCCGGGTGCGCCGGCGAAACATCTCCCACAGTTCCTCGCCGAGCATCTGGCGGAGGAATCGTCCGAGCGCGGTGGTCTCCCGCCCGATGAGGTAGTCGTCGGCCGGCATCTCGAATCGGTAGTCGCGTTTCTCCACCCAGATGTCGCGCAGGCCGGCATCGTGCAGAACTTCCTTCAGCTTGTTCTTGTCCGAGAACAGCTCTTCCCACGGTAAGGCCCGTTCTCTCGCATCGGAAAGGATCTCGGGCTCGGCGAACTCTTCGGCCACCTCTCGCCACGCCGCGTGAAACTCGTCGCGGTCATCCAATGGCCCCCAGGTGGTCACTCCCATGCGCCCGCTCCGAGCCAACACCCTGAGGACATCGAACAGGGCCGTGTCGTATCTGGGGAAATGCATGATCACGAAGTTGGCCACGACATGGCTGAACGTCCCGTCTCGGAACGGGAGATCGATCGCGGTGGCCGCCGCATAGACAGGCCCACCCGCTTCTCTCGAGGCAAGCCGGAGCATCTCCATGGACGGATCCACCCCCGCCACGAGGCCGTCGATTCCAGCCTTCTTCGCGGCAACCCGTGCCGAGGCTCCGGTCCCCGTCCCTAAGTCGAGGACCCGAGACCCCGGCCGGATCTGCACCAGATCGACGAGGTCAGCCGCCGGAAGGGCCAGCGTCGGCGCTTGGGTCCGAGCGTAGTCGCGCGCGACCAGGTCGTAGGAACGCCAGTCGTGTTCGTCCCGCGTCGGGCGAGGCTCGCCGCGAGGTGACGTGCCGAGGGAAGACCTCTCCGGTCGCGAGGCGGCCGTCCCGGAGGACGGCCCGTGTTGCTTGCGACGAAACAGACGCATCGTTTCGATAAGGTTATCGGACCCTGAAAACAACCGAACGGCCGAAGCACGGTGGTCATCTCATCGCCCAGGCTCTCCGGCAGGAGGGCGTGAGCCACCTGTTCACGCTCTCGGGCGGCCACATCGCGCCGATCTATGACGGATGTGTGGCCGAGGGCATCCGCATAGTCGACTTCCGCCACGAGCAGGCCGCAACCCACGCGGCTGACGGATGGGCCAGGGTCACACTCCAGCCGGGGGTGGCGGCCGTCACGGCCGGCCCCGGGGTGACGGACGCGGTCACCGGGATCGCCAACGCCTGGTACGCGAACTCGCCGGTCATAGTCCTGTCCGGGAAGAACCCCATCGTCGAATTCGAGATGGGCTCCCTCCAGGAGATGGACCAGGTGACGCTGGTCTCATCGATCACCAAGTGGGCCCGGACCTGCTACGAGGTTCGCCGGGCCGCCGATCTGGTCGCGACGGGATTCCGCCACGCCTTGAGTGGCCGCAAGGGTCCCGTGTTTCTCGATTTTCCTTTGGACGTGCAGCTCAACACCGTCCCGGCCGACGTCGCCCTGCCGGCCGCCTACCGGACCGACGCCCGGCCTCTCGGTGATCCCGACCTGGTCAAGGAAGCGGTTCGGCTGCTCCACGAGGCGGAGCGGCCCATCGTCTTCGCCGGAGCCGGCATCCGATGGTCGGGCGCTCACGAGGCACTGGCGGAGCTGGCCCACTCGCTCAAAGCTCCGGTGTTCCTGAACTCGCTCGGTCGAGGGTGCCTGCCGCCCGACGACCCCTACTTCTTCTCGGCGGCCAGGAAACATGCCCTGGAGAAGGCGGATCTCATCCTGGCCTTCGGTGTGGACTGGGACTTCCGGCTGGGGTTCGGTCAGCGAGGGTTCGCCGCTGGGGTGAAGGTGATCCAGGTGGACGTGGACGGGCTGCATATCGGGCGGAACCGGCCAGTCCACGTGGGGATCGTGGGGGATCCGGGACGAGTGATCGAGCAGCTGGTGAACGCGGGCGTGGGTAGCGTCGAGGAGCCGGAGTGGACGGACGAAGTCAGAGGCGAGGAGCAACGACGGAACGACGAAGCCCGCCCGGCCATGGACTCCGACGCCGTGCCGATCCATCCGCAGCGATTCGCCAGGGAGATCCGGGACTTTCTGGAGCCCGACGCGGTCGTGGTCGGCGATGGGGGGGACGTGGTGGGGATAAGCGCTTCGATCGTCCAGGCTCGATATCCGGGGCACTGGTTGGATCCGGGGCCGTTCGGCTGCCTGGGTGTTGGACCCTCGTTCGCAATGGCAGCCAGGCTCGCGAAGCCTGACAAACAGGTTCTCGTGATCTACGGCGACGGGTCGTTCGGGTTGAACGCGATGGAGTACGAGAGCGCCATCCGTCAGCATCTCCCGTTCGTGGGGATCATCGGGAACGACGGGGCCTGGGGGCAGATCAAGGTGGCTCAGGAGATGTTGTACGGGTCTGGAAACGCGCCGGCCTCGGATCTCGACCCGGAGGCTCCGTATCACCGGATGGTCGAGGGGCTGGGCGGCTTCGGAGCGAAGGTCACGAAGCCCGAGGACATCCGTCCAGCCTTGAGGGAAGCGTTCGACTCGGGGATTCCTGCCTGCATCAACGTGATGCTCGACCCCACGCTGATGAAGCGAGCTTCCTATCTGGGCTAGTCGCGGGCTCCTCCTCTGGCCTGGGCGCGAGCTTCGAACGTCTCCCGAACGACGAGCACACGCACGTGCGTCCCGCTGGCGACTTCCCCTGTCCCGTCGGACACGGTGAACCGAAAGCGGAGCCGCCGTCCGTCTATCTGATCCAGCTGCACGTGCGCCAGGACCCTTGCGCCGACCGGGGTGGGGACGTGATGGGCCAGGGCCACGCTGGCGCCGACGCTGGTCGTCCCTTTGGGGAGGTGGTCCCGCACGGCCTGCACGGCCGCCCGCTCGACCAGGGAAAGGATCACCGGTGTGGCCAGAACGGACACGTCTCCCGAGCCGACGGCGGCCGCGGTCATGTCAGCGGTCACCTCCTCTTCCACCGTCGCAGAAAGCCCAACGGCCAAGGTGGGGTTGTCGCCGTCGCCCCGGTTCACCCTGGATACGCTATGCGGTGTGACGGACCAATGTGAACGGGGTGCTTTCCGATGAAGGGGCCAGCCGGGATCATGGCCCTGGTGCTCGCCGAGACCGCCGCGGGCGGCTCCGGGATCCTGTTCCTGACTCCACTGTGGAGCGAGGTGCGGAGAGGATTCTTCTACCTGACCGGGGGCATCGTGCTCGTCCTTGCGATGTCCTCCGCGGGGGCCGCCCTCGGCGCGTACGACGCCGCGACCGCTTCCAAGGGGCGCGCAGCGGTGACTCTCGCCGTGGCTCTCGCCGGAACGACGTTTCTCTGGCTCGTGCTGGTCCGCCTCCGTCTGCATGCGGCCGGCAGGGTGTTGGGGATCGCAACCGTTCCCCTGGCCGTTGTCGCGTTGTTCGCCTTCGCCCGGACCACGGACGAGCCGCTCGCCCTCTCGTTCTTCCAGCTCCTGGCAGGAGCAGTGTTCACCGGTGCGGTGCTGGACGGGCTCTTGCTGGGCCACTGGTACCTGACGGATCGAAGGCTGAGCCGCGCACCCATCAACCGGATGGTCTGGCTGCTCATCGCGTCGGTCGTCCTGGAGACAGCGACGGTGATCTAAAGAGCGATCGGCGCGCCCAGCCACCCAAACCAAACCGCAAGCACTCTGGGCTGGGCCGCGAGCACTCTGAACCCCCTGCTCACGGTGGCCGGCAGTGCCACTTGGATCGCCATAGGGATGGTCGCGTGTACCGGCCTGATCGCCGTGTTCATCCGGATCACCCTGCGGGGGTCCCGCCCCACCGCCGTGCAGTCAGCGACCGGCTTCTTCTACCTCGCCGTGATCACGGCGTTCACCGCCGAACTGGCTGCCAAGGTGAGATTCCTTCCATGAAGCTGGACCCCCTCAGGGGCTCGGATCGTCCGTGCTGATCTTCGCCGTCATGGCCGCCGGCGCCGCCGGCGTCCTGGTCGCGTGGCGAGTGATCGTGGCCGGCCGGGTCAGCGTCTGGACGGCCATGGGCACCATGACTGGGGCCGCGGGCCTGGCTTCACTGGCCACGGGGCGGCTATCTCTCTCGCCGAAAGTTGCATGGGGCTGGGCAGTTGCGGCCGGGGTGGCGGTCGGCGTCGCGCTGTACCTGGCCACCGTGGCGTTCGTTCTCTTCGTCAGACGCTGGTCGTTCTTCGACCGGCACGTCGAGGACATCTACGACCGGCGCAAGGAGCTCCCGTTGGTCGTGGCCTTCGGGCTGGCGGCCCTGGTGGTGGCGCCGGGCGAGGAGCTGTTCTGGCGAGGCCTGTTCCAGTGGCGGCTGGCTGCGACGATCGGGTGGGTCGCCGCGGCGATTCTCACCTGGCTCGTCTATGTCGCGGTGAACGCGGCCAGCGAGAGCCTGCCAATCCTGTTCGGAGCCCTGGTGTCGGGAGCCGTGTGGGGAGGGCTGGCCCTCTGGACCCATGGGGTCCTGGCGAGCCTGCTGTGCCACGCCGTGTGGACCGGGCTCATGCTCGTAGGTCCTCCTCGTGGGGCCGAGCAGCGCGCGGCTATCCCGTGGCCTTCCAGGGAGTCGCGCCGGTCGTGACGGCTCGGCTGCCCCGGGCCGCCCGCGAGGCCCTTGAGCGGGGGACGTTGTGCTATCTGGCCGTCCGCACGAATTCGGGTCCTCATCTGACTCCCGTGGTGTACGCGGTGGACGGCGGTCGACTGTGGCTCACCACGTCACGTACGTCCGTCAAGGCGCGAGCCCTCCGCCGAGGTCGAGATGTGGCCGGGATGATCCGGGCAGGCGGCGAGGCCGTGACGTTTCGCGGCCGCGCCCGCACCTACGACGCGCTCGACCCCTTGTCCTGGCCTTCCGCCGCCGTGGCCGGCCCGCGGCTGGTCCGAGCGGCCACTCGGTTCAGCCTGAAGAACGCTCGCTTCTTCGCCGGCTACGCCGTGAACGCCCGCAGGGTGCCACTGGCGTGGACGCCGCCGGGGAGGGTATTCGTAGGCGTCGAGGTGAAGGCAGGGGCGCTCCTCGACCTGGTCGTAGGGACCGTGGCCGCAGTGTGGGGTGACTGGGACACGGAGGCCGAGGTCACCGAGACCCGACGGTCCTCCGGGCGGGTCAGGGGCCGCCGGGCCCTGGACCTCCGGGTGCCACGGTCGGTCAGATCGGTCGTTGGGAACAAGGGAGAGGGGGTATTGGCTCTTGCCCATGGGGCGTCGACGGTCGTTCCGGTGCGGTGGCGACGGGTGCCTGGAGAGGGAACGTACGAGGCGAGCCTGCCATGGGCCTTTCTCGACCTGGCCGCCGGTGGAACCTCAGGGCCCACTCGCATCGACGAGCCCGCTTCCCTCACCGTGGATCGCCTCGCCTCGTGGCGAGCAGCAGAGATGGCTGGGATGCTCTTGCAGGGAGAGGCGCGAACCGCCCAGTCATCGGAGCTCGACCACGCGCTCGTTCGGCTTCGTCCCCGCAGGGTCGTATGGTGGAAGGGATGGTCGAGCGCCTCCGTCTCGGGGCCATGACGTGACCGTGGTCGAGGTCTCGGAGGTGATCGACGCCCCACCGAAGACCGTATGGGACGTCGTGGCCAACCCCGGGAACCTGCCTGTGTGGGACCGCCACATCTACGAGGTCAGGGGAGTGCCGAAGGCAGGACTCGAACGCGGGACCGAGTACACGACCGGAGTCAAATTCCTGGGAGCCAGGGCCCACGCCTCGGCCCGAGTCCTGGAGATCGAACCCGAGCGTTACTCCAAGATCGAGCTCCGCGGCCTGGTCGATGGGGTCGTGGAGACGTGGCTGGAACCCCTCGATGCCGGGAGGACCCGGCTTCGTCACCGCGTGGCGTACCGATTCAAGGGAGGCCCGATCGGGGAACTGGCCGCGCGAGCCACTCAGATGCTGGGAGCGACGACCCTACTCAGGAGGGGTATCAGGGCGCAGAAGCGCCAGGCGGAGAACTCGAGTCGCTGACGGGCTCGTCCCCGGCAGGCTGCGGCGGCCAGGGGATGTCCGCGAAGACCTTGATGAAGTGCCTGGCCCCGTCCGTCATGCCCTGGCGGAGATAGAAGTCATGGGCCCGGGTCCGCCAGTGCGCAGATTCCAGAGCGAGCGAGAAGGCTCCCAGGTCTCTGGCCACGTCTTCGGCCTTGGCCAGCAGGGCTGCCCCAACTCCTCCGCTCCGAGCGTTCTCGGTCACGATGAGGTCGGGGACCCAGGCATGGGGCTGGACGAAGTTCGGACGTCCGATCAGCGCCATGTCGATCATCCCGATCACGACCTTGTCATCCTCGGCCACGAAGATGAACCGGTCCGGGTGACCCAGCCACTCGTCGAAGCGATCTCGTATCGCGGGTTCGTCTGGCGTGCCCAACGATCTGGGCCGGCCGAGCTCTTCGAGCAGGGCAGTCACAGCTTCGAAGTCCTCGGGGCGTGCTTCCCGGATGGTGGCGGTCATCGGGGACAGTCGCTCCCGCCTACTTCTGGCCCTGTTGGTCCCGCCTGCGGTGCAGCCTGACCTGCTTGCCTGGTCTCCCGATCAGGTAGCCGAGGAGACCCCCGAGCACCGTGCACGCGAACATCACCCAGATCAGGCGGGGGTGGCGGGTAACGAAGACGAAGTCCACTTCGACTGGCTGGGAGTTCGAGACGATGAAGATGATCAAAATGACCACGATGGCCAGGGCCACCAGCACCTTGGCCACGCGAGCCTGGCGGGCCCGCTGGAGCTCGTGGAGATGTTCCTGATCGGCCTTGCGATCCGCGTCGGTCTGGCCGGGTCCAGGGATCCCCTCCCGTCTTTCTGGTGGAACATCGGGTTCGCGGCGCATTGGCCCTCCTCGGAGGAAATCGACCCGTCGCGTACTGCCGGGTCCGGGCAGCTCGTAGCGGCAGGTCCGGCCCGATCAAGCCTATAGGCTGTCGCCCGTGCGCGGAAGCAACGACGATCGAGCGCTTCACGAGGATCACCTCGCTGCCGAAGGCCGAAGACCGATGTCGAAGCGCCGGTGGTTCCCCGCCCTGGCCGGCCTCGGAGCGCTGGCGGTTTCGGCTCTGTCCGCGGGCGGGCGTGGTCAGGCTCTGGACAGGAGGATGTATCGAGCAGTCAACCGGGGCGGCGGGCGGCTGACCGACGGCTTCTTCCAGGGCGTGACCGAGCTCGGATCCCTGTGGGCTTCCGCGGGCGCAGCCGTCGCGTTGGCCGGGGCTCGTCGGAAGAAGGAGGCACTGGACGCCCTGGGAGCCGCCGCCACGATGTGGCTCCTCGGGCAGGTGCTCAAGAAGTTGTGGCAACGTCCCCGTCCCTATCTCTCCCTCGAGGAGGTTCGGCTCCTGATCGCCGAGCCGGCCGGAACCACGTGGCCGAGCAGCCATCCCGCCGTCCTGCTCGCTTTCGTCACGGTGGCCGCTCGGGACCTGGATGGGTCCCGCGCAGTCAAGGCTGCCGTTGTCGGACTGGCCGGCGCCGTAGGACTCTCCAGGATCTATCTGGGCGTGCACTATCCGGCCGACGTGGCAGGAGGACTGCTGCTGGGCAGGGGGGTGGCGGACCTGTGGACCGCTCTTGTCTCTCCCCGGATCCTGCGGCGCCTCCCTTCGGTAGCCGTGCCCGGTACAGTTACCGGCTGATGCCGACCCTCACTCTCATGGCCTCCATCGGGTGGAAGGTCATCGATCGCTTTCACTTCGGCTCGCGGTTCGCTCTGTCTCCGCACGGCCTGGGGATCGCGGCCGGCTTCCTCGCCGGCGCGTACATCTTCGTCAACCGGGAAGCTCCCCGACGCGGTATCTCCGAGGAGACCTCGAACTCCCTGGTGTTCTGGGCCCTGATCGGGACGATCATCGGATCGCGCCTCGCCTACGTCATCACGCACCTATCCGAATTCCATAGCCTCGGGGATGTCCTGGCCGTCTATCGGGGCGGGTTGAGTCAGCTCGGAGGAGTGGTGGGGGCCATCGTGGCCTGCCTCCCACTGTTGCGCAGGAAGCGGATTCCGGCTCTTCCGGCGCTCGACGCGGCGGCCATCCCGATCCCCCTCGGGGTGGTCATCGGACGGATCGGAGACCTCATCATCGGCGACCACCTGGGCAAGCCCACCTCATGGGCACTGGCTTTCCGCTATCACGGTGGGAGCCTGTCGGGATATGACTGCGTGCGTGGCCTGTGCAGCACCCTTCTCTCGGGGGGAGAGACCCAGACCATCACCGCCAAGGGCGCCACGCTTGTCGGGGCGGATGGCACGGTCCTCGGCCGCGGCGTTGGTGTGCACCAGACGGCGCTGTACGACCTGTTCATCGCCATGGCACTGGTGCTGTTCCTCGTCTTCCTGAATCGCACGCTGCGCCGGCCGGGAGTGCTGTTCCTCACCTACGTGGTCTGGTACGGCTCGGGACGCATCATCACGGACTTCTTGCGAGTCGAGAACCGGTTCTTGGGTCTCACCGGGAGCCAGTGGACGAGCGTGCTCGCCGTGACCATCGCGGTCCTCGTGCTGGTTCGGTTCGCCGTCAGGCCCGTGCCGCCGTCCGGAGAACCAGAGCCGGCAGAAGGGGGTACCACCACCCCACCGTTGGGTTCGCGAGACTAGCAGCGCGAGACTCTCGCCCGAACGGCGTCGGATTGCCGCCGCCGACAGTCCGGGAACCCTCCACGACCCGAGGCCGTACATGGAGTGAAATCTCTCCATGGGGGGCCGTCCACTGGAGGAAGAGGAGCTCGTCGAACGGGCGAGAAATGGCGACGTGACCGCATACGAACAGCTCGTACGGACATACCAGGACCTTGCCGCCAGGACCGCCTACGTGATCACCGGGGGGGCCGCCGATGCCCAGGATGCCGTCCAGGAGGCCTTCGTGAAGGCCTACTACGCGCTGGGCCGGTTCCGCGGGGGCTCGCCCTTTCGCCCGTGGCTGCTCCGCATTGTGGCCAACGAGGCCATCAACCGGCGCAGAGCCGCGCGGAGGCAGATGGGCCTGGCGCTGCGGGCTGCCGAGGGCCGCCTCCAGGACGATGCGGTCCCATCGCCGGAGGGGGCGGCCCTCGCGCAGGACGAGCATGGCCGTCTGGTCGCCGCCATGAACCTGCTCCGTCCCGAAGACCGGCTGGTCATCGCCTACCGGTATTGGTTCGACCTTTCCGAATCCGAGATGGCGGACGCCCTCGGATGCGCCCGGGGAACGGTGAAGTCGAAGTTGTCGCGAGCCCTGGCCAGGCTCCGGAAGGTCATGGCACCGGCCGGGCTCGGCGACGAGCGTGTGGGGCTGGAGGGGGCGACCGATGGCTGATCCAGCCCTGGAACGGCTCGTCGTCCAGGTCGGCTCGCTCGTGGACTACCCCGTGCTGCCGGACATGTCGGTGGCGGTGGGCAAGCGGGTCCGGCAAGCTCCAGCACCGTCTCCCTGGTCGCCGGGGTCGATTCGCTTACGGCTTCGCAGAGCCCTTCGTCCGGTGTTCTTGCCGGCCTGGCAGCCGGTTGCCGTGGCCCTCGTCGTGCTGGTCGCGTTGCTGTCGGGAACTCTGGCCCTCTCTCCCACCGCACGCCGGGCCGTCGCCGATTGGCTTGGCCTGCGCGGCGTCCGGATCGAGTTCACCCCCACGCCGTCGGCCTCGCCCCCGCCGCTCGGGACGGGCCTGAACTTGGGAGAACAGGTGAGCCTGGCAGAGGCTCAGGCTCACGTCCCATTCCACGTCGTGATCCCGCACGTCCCTGATCTCGGTCCGCCGGATGCCGTGTACCTGCAAGCGAGCGACTTCGCGGAGCGGGTGACGTTGCTATGGCGGGCCCGGCCCGGACTGCCGAAGGCAGAGACGACAGGTGTCGGCCTGCTCCTCACGGAGTTTCGGGCCACCATCAACGAGGAGTTCATCAGGAAGACGGCATTCGAGGCGACCACCCTGGAGGCGATGAGGGTGAACGGGGGATCAGGATTCTGGATGGGCGGCGCCCCCCACCAGATCTCCCTCGTCGACAAGGACGGTGCCGTCGTGCCGGAGACCATCCGGCTGGCGGGAAACGTGCTCCTGTGGGAGCAGGGAGACCTGACCGTTCGGATCGAGTCCGATCTGATGAAGGACCAGGCTCTGCGGATCGCCACGACCGTCCACTGAGGAAGGATCGGGAACCCATCCGGCGCTGCCGGCGTATCGATGGCGACGGAAGGATCCAAATTCACCAGGATGCGATCGGAAGGGAGAAGGCGATGAAGGGAAGACGTCTCCGGCTGCTTGTGGTGCTGAGCATAGGGCTCCTGTTCGTTCTCCTCCCGGCCGTCCCAGCTCGCGCCGGCGGGGGTTGCCACGACCCGCAGACCCTCGATGTGGCCGGCACGCACGTGGACCTCGAGCAGCTCTGCTTCGTTCAGACGGTTTTGCGGGTGAAGTCCGGACAGCCCGTCACGTGGACGAACCAGGATTCGACGGGCCACACGGTCACGGGCGTCGGGGGAAGGTGGGGATCCTACGACACGATTCTCTCCGGGAAGTCCGTGACGTACAGCTTCAGCAAGGCCGGGATCTTCCCGTATTTCTGCCTGATTCATCCCGGCATGGTGGGGGCGGTCGTGGTAGGAGGGGGTGGAAAGCCGAGCGGGACGGAGTCCTCGACCACCGGCGTGTTTCCAGTGACCTCCTCGCCATCGCCGGCCGGCCCCGGCGCTCTCGCCGAAACAGCTCAGGCGAACCCGGTCTCCTCACCGGGGCCATGGCGGGCGGTAGCGCTGGTGACCTCGGCGCTTTTGGCCGCCGTCGGCGCCGGCCTCGCCGCCCAGCGCCTGGGACTGCGCCGGTCGCACGCTCGGGCACGGGCGAGCTGATCCCGGAAGAGGTCGGCCGCCAAACGACGGCGGGCCTCCTATCCTGAGCCGATGAGACGGCTCGCTCCACTCCTCGCCGTCGCGTTGATCGGGGCCGCCTGCGGAGGTGGCTCGAACGAAGCGGTGACGTCCCCGACCCGCGCCCCGACTTCCTCATCGCCGGGCGGCTCACCGACCCAGTCGGCCAGCCCATCAACCGGCGATCTCAAGGACGTGCACGTCCGTCTGCAGGAGGTCGCCACGCTGGAAGGTGGTCCGCTGGCTATGGCCGTGCGCTCCGGCGATCGGACCCTGTACGTGGCGGAGAAGGCCGGCCGGGTCGTGGCCATCCAAGACGGGCGCGTTTCTCGTCTGCTCGATCTGACTTCGAAGGTCAGTTCGGGAAGCGAGCAGGGCTTGCTTGGCCTGGCCTTCCCGCCGGACGGGAGGTTCCTCTACGTTAACTACACCGACACCAACGGCGATACCAACGTCGTTCAGTACGCTATGGATGGCGACAGACCCGATCCTGGCTCGGCCCGGCGGATCCTGTTCGTCCATCAGCCATTCGCCAACCACAACGGGGGACATCTCGCCTTCGGGCCCGACGGGTATCTCTACATCGGACTTGGGGACGGAGGAAGCGAGGGCGATCCCGAGCACAATTCCCAGAACCCGCGGTCACGCCTGGGCAAGATGTTGCGGATCGACCCGAATCCTTCCGGCGATCCGCCCTATCGGATCCCGCCCGACAACCCATTCGTTGGACGGGGCGACATCCGGCCGGAGATATGGGCGACCGGCCTCCGAAATCCGTGGCGATACTCCTTCGATCGCAGGACGGGCGACCTGTGGATCGGGGACGTCGGTGGAAGCGAGCGTGAGGAGATCGACTTCCAGCGGGCCGGGACCAAGGGCGGAAGGAACTACGGCTGGAACCTCATGGAGGGCACGGTCATACAGACCGACGATCTGCCACCCGGCCTGGTCCTGCCCGTCTACGAGTACGAGCACAGCGGCGGCAGGTGTGTGGTCACGGGCGGCTACGTGTACCGAGGTTCGTCCATCCCCGACGTGCAGGGAGCCTATCTGTACGCGGACTACTGCCAGGGCGACATCAGGGCGCTCCGGTTGGCGGGCGGACGAGTAACACAGAACGTGAACCTCGGCCTGAACGTGCCCTCCTTGGCCTCGTTCGGAGAGGACCAGGACGGCGAGCTGTACGTGCTGTCTCTCTCGGGGCCCGTGTACAAGATCGTCCCCGGCTAGCGGGGAGCGACGGTCAGCCCGAGGGGCCTCTTCACCAGTGTCCTGGATTCCTTCGCCAGCCTGCGGGCGGCTTCGATAAGCGCCTGACCGGCGGGGGAGTCAGGCTGTGACAGCACGATCGGCGTACCTGCGTCGCCGCCTTCGCGTATCTCCGGCATCAAGGGAATCTGCCCGAGAAGGGGCACCCCGAGGGTGTCGGCCGCGAGCTGCCCGCCGCCTTCTCCGAAGATCGACGTCTTCTCCCCGCAGTGCGAACAGACGAAGAACGACATGTTCTCGATGACCCCCAGGACCTTCAGTCGTGTCTGTTCGGCCATCTTCCCGGCCCGCTCGGCGACCTTGCGGGCAGCCTCTTGAGGCGTGGTCACCACGAGCATCTGGGCTCCGGGAAGGAAGCCCGCCATCGAGATCGACACGTCACCCGTCCCCGGCGGCAGGTCGGCCAACAGGTAGTCCAGGTCGCCCCAATACACATCTCCAAGGAACTGGTTGACGGCCTTGTGCAGCATCGGCCCCCGCCAGATCACCGGCGTCTCCTCCGGCACGAAGAAGCCCATCGAGATGATGCGGACGCCGTGCGACTCGAGCGGCATGATCATGTTGTTGAACGCCACGGGTCGCCCCGAGACCCCCATCATCCGCGGGATGGAAAAGCCCCACACGTCGACGTCGATGATCCCCACCCGGTTCCCCTCGGCCGCCAGCGCCGCAGCGAGGTTCGCCGTCACGCTGGACTTCCCGACTCCGCCCTTGCCGGAAGCGACGGCGATCACGGTGGTGTTGCCCTCGGTGAAGAAGACCTGACGCTCGGGAGCCTCGCCGCCCCCTCCCCGAAGCTTGCTGACCAGCCCCTGTCGTTGCTCGTTCGTCATCTCTCCGAGAACGACCTCGACGTGCTGTCCGGGGTCGAGGATCGGCCGGACGGCGTCGGTCACGTCGCTGTTGATGCGATCCTTCAGCGGACAACCGGCGATCGTCAGCAGGACGTAGACACGCACCACGCCGTTGTCGACGACGATGTCCTTGAGCATCCCGACGTCCTCGATCGGCTTGCCGATCTCGGGATCCAGCACGTTCCGCAGCGCTTGCCTGACTTCTTCTTTCGTGGGCATGGGACTCTCCGGGATTATGCTGATTGATACCGTGCTTACCTGGATAATACGCTCTGCTGGCCGGGTCGAACCATCGGCCCTGCTCGCCCCGCTTTGCTGAGGTGCCCGGGACCCGAGATCTCGAGGTCCACAAGGCCCTGGCCGACGATACCCGTCATCGGATGTACCGGTACATCGGCCTGGCCGGTCGCCCGGTCTCCGTGCGCGAGATGTCCCGCCGACTGGCTCTTCACCCCAACACCCTCCGGCCTCACCTCCGTCGGCTGGAGGAAGCGGGGCTCATCTCCCGCGAGATCCGAAAGACCGCCTCGGTCGGCCGCCCTCAGACGATGTACTCGATCCGGGAGACCGAAGGCGGGCAGGGTCGCGATTACCGGCTTCTTGCCGAAATGCTCTGCGGCCTGGTCAAAGGGGGCCGAGCCCTCCAGCAAGCACGCGAACTGGCCAGGCAGTGGGGCGCCTACCTGGTGACGCAGGGCGGGCCGAAGCCGGGAGTGAGGCTTCCCGCCCGACGAAACCTGGCGGTATTACAGGAGGCCATGGCCAAGGCTGGATTCGAACCGAGGTTTCGGCGCGAAGGGCAGGCGGCCATCGAGATCACCATGCGGGACTGTCCGTTCCGAGATCTGGCCGACGACTATCGGGACCTCGTGTGCACCCTGCACCGGGGCCTGCTGGAGGGGATGGTGGCCGGCCTGAAGCCGGCTCTCGCCATCAAGGAATTCCGGCCCTTCGCCGAGCGTGGGATCTGCAGGGTGAACGCCGGCTGACCTGCAGAGTTCCGGTTAGGAAGTCGCGGTCCCGAGCAGGGACTCGATCTCGGCCAGATCGGACGCCGGTGGATGGCATACGGTCCCTACGCACACGTAGGCCACGGCGCGATCCTGGCCCGGGTAGCCCGCCTTGGTGAGAAGGTCGTCGTCGCGTCCGGGCACCAGAGTATCCACCAACCGGTAAGGACGGTAGCCGGAGAGGGCCGCCCGGCGGAGAGGCTCCCCTTCATTCACGTCGCCCACGATGCTCACGTGCACCGGCTCGGCGAGCAGTTCGTCCACTGCCAACGCGAACGACGCCCCCATCAGGTCGTACAGGTCATACCCACCCGCGAAGATGGAGAGCGTGTCCCGGGCCCGATGTGCCAGGGACTCGTCCCGGAGCAGGCGACCGAGCCTGAGAAGCAGCGTGGCGAACGCGGAATTGTCCTCGAGGGGTCGCGCCGGCAGGTTCAGCGCCCCTTCTCCGGAGCTCGGCCGCTTGTCGAGGAAACCGCCGTCCTCGGCCGAGAGATGGTCCAGCGCGAACGCCACTGTCTGTCTCGACGCATCCAGGTATCTGCCATCGCCTGTGTCCATGTATGCGTCCAGACACGCTCGTCCGATCTGCGCATGGTCGCCGAGGAAGCCGCGGACATCACTCGGCGAACCGTCGAAGTAGTGGGCCAACCCCTCGCTCGGCGGCCCCAGCACTGAGAGCACTCTGTCGAGCGCAGCCAACGCCCTCTTCCGCAATGCCGGCTCATCCAGGATCCGCGCTCCCAGGAGGTGGGCCTGCACCATGAGCCCGTTCCAGTCCCCGTAGATGGTTCGGTCCACAAAGGGCGGTTCGAGCCCGCTTCGGCCCTCCTCGCCCTGGGAGTAGTACCCCTCGTCGGCGTCCTGACTCCCGAAGAAGCCGCCTTCGCCATCGGTCAGTGTTGCCTCCACGTAACGCAACACGTCCTGAGCCACCTTGTGGAAGCGATCGCCGCCTTCCAGGGTTCCGGCTGCGAGGTAGACAGTGAGGAGCCGTGCGTTTTCCTCTGACATCTTCTCGAAATGGGGAACCGACCAATCCTCGGTGGTGGAGTAACGGAAGAAGCCCCCTTCCACGTGGTCGTACATGCCGCCCGAGGACATCCCGTCCAGCGTGAGGAACACGATGTCCTTGAGCTGCTCCTCGCCGGTAGCCAGATGGCGATTGACCAGCAGTTCGAGGGCGGAGGCGTGGGGAAACTTGGGAGCCGGGCCGAAACCCCCGTACCCGGAGTCAAAGCGATTGGCGATCCCGCCGATGATCCGTTCGACGATCGAGAGGGAAAGCGCCCCCTTCGACGTGCGCAGTCTGGTTCGCCGTTCGGCCAGCTCGGCGATCTTCGTCTCGAACTCCTCCCGGCGGTCGGTCCAGGCAGAAGACACTTGCCGAAGGAGGTCCCGCATGGTCTCAGGTGGGAAGTACGTGCCCCCGGTGAGGATCTCGCCCGTCGGCGTGAGGAAGGCTGTCGTGGGCCAGCCGCCCATGTTATAACGCCGATTGATGTCCGGGCGGCGGTCGTTGTCGACCTTGACCGGGACATAGGATTCCTCGATCAGCCTGGCCACCTCGGCATCGCCGTACGTGGTCCGGTCCATTACATGGCACCAGTGGCACCACACCGCGCCGATGTCCAGCAGGATGGGCACACCGCGACGTTCCGCCTCCTGGAATGCCTCGTCACCCCACTCGCGCCACCGGACGCCCTTGCCGCGCATATCAGCCATCTCCTCCAGCATACCCGCGGTCCCGGAGGCAGCCTCGCTCTGCTACGACTTGGAGCCGTCGCCCCCACTGTTTCCGAACGATTTGCTGGTGAGGCCCGTAACGCCCGAAAGCAGGTTGGCCAGCTCCATGGGGACGACGAACTTCGTCGACGGCGAGGACCCGATCTGCTTCAACGCCTCGAGGTACTGCAAGCTCATGGTGTTCGCGTCCACGCCCCTGGCCACCTCGAAGATCTTGCCCAGGGCCAGGGAGAACCCTTCGGCTCGCAGGATGGCGGCCTGCCGGTCACCCTCCGCCGACAGGATGGCGGCCTGCTTCTGCCCCTCGGCCACCGTGATGGCGGCCTGCTTCGAGCCGTCGGCCTCGGTCACCACGGCCCGGCGGGTCCGCTCGGCCGACATCTGCCTGGTCATCGCTTCCTGGACGGTGGGCGGCGGGATGATCTCCCGCACCTCCACGTTGGTCACCTTGACTCCCCACCGCTCGGTGACCTCATCCAGCTTCACCTGGAGGATCTGGTTCATCTCCTCGCGCTTGGACAGCACGTCGTCAAGCGACATGTCGCCGACCACACTGCGCAGGGTGGTGGCCGCGATGTTTTGGGCGGCCCCGGCGAAGTTCTGCACTTGGAGGACCGACATCGCAGCGTCCACGACCTTGTAGAAGATGATGAAGTCGATGCTGATCGTGGCGTTGTCCTCGGTGATCGCCGCCTGGTGTGGGATTTCCAGGTATCGCTCCCGGAGGTCGACCCGGACGACGCGGTCGATGATCGGAATGATGATGACCAACCCCGGCCCCCGGATCCCGATCGCCCGCCCGAGCCGAAACAGCACCAGGCGCTGGTACTCCGGGACGATCTTGATCGCGCTGGGCACCACCAGAAGCAGGAAGAACACCACCACCGCCAGGATGACGATGAGCGCTACGTTCATGTCACTCCTCCCTTTCCCTGGCCCGCGCTCGAGTCCCCGGCCAGCTCCCCCTCACGACGTGGTGCTGCCGGCAGGGCCTCTTCACCTGGAGCGATCCCCGGTGCGGGTTCGCCGGCGGGCTCGACGACAAGCCGGAGGCCTCTCACTTCAACGACCCTCACCGAGCTTCCCTTGGCAATGGGCGGCCCCACCGATTCTGCGCTCCAGTTCTCCCGTCTGGCTCGGACGCGACCTATCGGGTTCAGGTCGTCGATGGCAACCGCCAGGTCTCCCGCCATCCCTTCGATCCCGGCGACGCGGGGGAGATGCCGGGCCTTCATCACCGCGCGCACCACGAACCCGAAGAACAGCACAAGAGCGATGGCAACGGCCGCCAGGAGCCAGGGCGACACCCGGGCGTTCGGTACCGCTGAATTGAACAGCAGCAAGCCGCCCAGGACCAGGGTGATCACCCCGCCCACGGTGGGCAGGCCGATCCCGGGATGTTTCAATTCGAGCAGGAAGAACACGGCGGACAGGATGAGCAGGATGACCCCGGCGAGCTGGACCGGCAGGAACCCGAAGTCGACGAAAGCCGAGATCAACAGGACGGCTCCCAAGATTCCTGGGACCGATACTCCGGGGTGAAGGATCTCGATGACCAGCAGGGCAAGCCCCAGGTAGAAGAACAGGAAGGCCAGGTTCGGGTCGATCAGGCCGTGGAGGAACCCTCCACCGACGCCCATGCCCCGTTCCTCGATCCGAACTCCCGTCAGCGATTGCGTGGGGCAACGGTTTCCCTGGACGGGACCGCCGGCATTCCCGGAGCACGAGGTGGCAATGGTCCTGAACAGGGCAGCCGGGGTGGGCGAGACAACATCGACCACATGCATCCGCAGGGCCTCCTCGGCCGAGATGCTGACCGACTTTCGGACTGCCTGTTCCGCCCAGTCGGCGTTCCGATCCCACCGCTCCGCCAGCGATCGGATGTACGCTGAGGCGTCGTTCGTGACCTTGTCGCTTTCGATGGCGCCTGAGACGCCTGGGTGATCTTGCGCATCGAGGAGTCGAGGCCGCCGGGCGTATCGATCGTCAGGAGCACGGCGGCGTCGCCGTCGGCCTCTGCCTTGTCGATGCCGCTGCGGATGTAGTTCGCCACGAAGGGGTCCACCACCCCGTTCAAGGTGAGCGACAGGACGACCGCGTCGCGCTGGGCCTGCGCCCTGGCGGTGCCGATCATCCCTGCTGCGAGAGCGACCAGCGAAGCAAGGAGCACCACGAGCACCCTTGCCCTGCTCATGCATTCATCATCCCACGCCGACGGGTACGCGAAGGGGGGGACGGGGGCCCTTGCGGGAGGCGCAGGCAGCCTCGGTTCCCGGGGCGGATAATGAGGGGTCGGATACAACTCCGCGCCGCTAGGGGGCGCCAAATGCCAGATGGAGGCCCAATGACCTTCGATCCCGAAGGTCCCCTCTCCAGAGAATCGGAGCAGGAACTGATGCGGCAACTGGTCGCCGGAGACGAGCACGCTATCCGGACGCTCTATGCGCGGTTCGGACGGTCGGTGTATACGCTCGGGGTTCGGCTGCTCGGTAACAACGAGAGCGCCGAGGAGCTTACCCAGGACGTGTTCCTCACGGCATGGCGCAAAGGCAGTCGCTTCGACGCCGCCAGGGGAAGGCTGTCGACATGGCTCATGGCGATCGCTCACAACATGGCCGTCGACAGGCTCCGCCACGATCGTGGAGTCGCCCGCCCCTCACTCGTGTTCATGGAGGAATTGCCCGAGCCCACACCTCAGGACGAGGAGGACCGGCTGATCGAGCGGGACCAGGCTCGCCGTGCCATGGCCGGTTTGTCGCCCACGGAACGCCGGTTGCTTTCGCAGGCTTATTTCTACGGCTGGACGGCGCGTGAGATCGCCGAGGCCGATGGGATTCCCCTGGGAACGGTCAAGACCAGGCTGCGCACCGCGTTGATCAAGCTCCGCCGGGCCGGCGCCGAGAAAGCACGGGCAGCTGCTCGAGCGGTGGAGGGGGGTGCTCCGTGACCTGCGGTGAAGTCCGCGAGCGGCCCATCCTCGAAGGCACTGTTCCCGCGTCTACGGACTAGCCCTCTCGGGGGCCCCCTCGACCGATCTTTCCCGCTGGGCATTTCCGCTTGCCGTGCTAGCCTCGCTTTCGAGATGGTCGACCTGAGATTCATCGACGCGCTCCTCGGCGATGGGGACCCTGGTGCCGTGCCCGGAGGCGTCGGCGAGGAGGACGAGGCGCTCGACGCCTACTCCACCGTCATCACTCGCGTGGCCGAACAGCTCACGCCCTCCGTGGCCAACGTCCGGGTCACCCGGCGAGTGTGGCAGGGCCAGGCCGCGGATGGAGGCGGGAGCGGCGTGGTCATCACTCCCGACGGGTTCATCCTGACCTCGGCTCACGTGATGGCCGGCACCGAGCGAGGCAGCGCGTCCTTCGTCGATGGTAGGGAATTCGGGATCGAGACGGTGGGAACTGATCCGCTCTCCGACCTCGCCGTGGTGCGGGCATCGGCCTCGGGCCTCATCCCTGCCCCTCTGGGAGATGCCTCCCGCCTGCGGGTGGGACAGCTTGTGGTGGCCATCGGCAACCCATTGGGGTTCGCCGGGTCTGTCACCGCGGGAGTGGTCAGTGCACTGGGACGGTCGCTCCCAACCCGAGCCGGCTCAGTGAGCCGTGTGGTCGAGAACGTGATCCAGACCGATGCCGCTCTGCACCCCGGGAACTCGGGTGGAGCCCTGGCTGACAGCCGGGGCCGAGTTGTGGGCATCAACACAGCCGTGGTCGGGCCCGGGATCGGGCAAGGCCTTGGGTTGGCGGTCCCCATCAACTCGGCGACCCGGCGGATCATCGCAGCGCTCATGGCCGAGGGCCGGTTCCGGCGGGCCTTCCTCGGGATCGCCGGAGGCCCTCGGCCGCTTCCACCCCGGGTGGCGCAGGAGACCGGTCAGGACGCCGGCGTGGAGATCGTGCAGGTGGTCGAGGGGAGTCCAGCCGCGCGCGCCGGTCTCCGACTGGAAGACCTGATCCTGGAGGTAGACGGTCAGCCCACCGAACGCATGGACGATCTCCAGCGAATCATGGTGAGTGACGCCATCAATCGCCGTGCCACGATGCGCGTTTACCGGGACGGGCGAATACTGACTGTCGAGGTCACTCCCATCGAGCTCACCCCTTGACTTCGCACTTGTCGCCGGCGAGGGCGGCGCGTAGCCGCCGTGGTGGCGGCGTAAACAGCCGCCCAGTCGCCGTCGGATGGGGGTTATGGGGTCAGGCGCTCGGCGAGGTACTTCAGTGACAGCGGATAGCGGTACTCGATGGCCCCGTGTTTGGCCTCGAACAGCTCGAAGAACACGTCGGTGACCCCGATCCTCTCCAGGGCACGGCGGAAGGCCTCGGCTCCCAGGTCGAGGAAGTATTCGTCCCTCTTCCCGGCGTCGACGTAGATGGCCGTCATCGAACGCAGGTCCTCGGCGTGCTTCGGAACCATCCGCACTGGGTCCCACGCCAGCCACCGTTCCCAGATCTCGGGGACGAGCTCTCCCGTGACCGGGTCGAACGGAAGTCGAACCGTGCCGTCGTCGTCGGTCGAGTAGCACGCTGCCATACACCATTCGTTGAACAGCTCGGCATCGCTGTCCTTGGTGAAGGCCGGACGGCTCCGGAAGTCCTTCCAGAACTTCTCGAAGGACCCTTGGTACTCGTCTCGGAGGGTCCGCGCGCACACCCTGAACTCGGGGAGGTAGCACACCTCGAAGAGGGCATCCCCGGAGTGGGTGGCCAGGCCGCCCCACAGGTCCGGGCGGAGCATCGGGGTGATCATCGCTCCATAGCCGCCACTCGACTTTCCTGTGATCCCTCTGCGCTCGCGCTCCGGAAGCGTCCGGTAGTTCGCGTCGACCCAGGGCACGACCTCCTCGCACAGGTAGGTGTGGTACTGACCCGTCCCGGGCGAATCGAGGAACTGGCTCCCTCCGAGCGAGGTCCAACAGTCGACCCACGCGACGATGCAGGGTGGCGCCTTGCCGCTCGCGAACAGCTCGTCGGTCAGCTCGGGGAAGTTCTTCCGGAAGGGCGAGCGGTTGCGCCACATGTCGAGCTGTCCGGTCAGGCCCTGGATCACGTACACCGACGGGTAGCGCCTATCCGCTTCGTCGCCGTAACCGGGAGGCACGTAGACCCATAGCGGCCGCTGGTACGGATCGCCGAGTGGATTGTCTCGAAGAGCCTTGCTCTCGAAGGTGGTCTCTTCCAAGCGTCCCTCGAACTCGAACGACCACGGATGCACGGGACCCTCCTCTCGACCGGGCGCTCGATGCTAACAGGCGTGGGAGTGGGCCTACTGAGGGTGAGCGTGGACCCTGATGACTCCGCGCCCCAGCTCGACGAAGCCTTCGCCAACGAGCTGGCCCAGCATGCGGCTGACCGTCTCTCGAGAGACGTGGAGGACACCCGCCAGCTGGGCGTGAGTGATCCGCACCGAGACCGGATCGCCGTTCTGCCTTGCCGGGCTCGCCAGCTCCTCCAGGAGCGTCCGTAGGGCCACGTCCGCGGGGGCCTGGGTGAGGATGGCCGCCCGGCGAACGGTCTGGCTCAAACAACTTCCGGAGCACCGGAGGATCCCCGATGCGATGGCCGGCCGAGCGTCGATCAGCCGATCGAACTCAATCCGGCTCAGCATGAGGAGCCTCGCTTGCTCGACGACTCTAGCGCTCGCCAGATACTGGTTCTCTCCGAACAATGTCTCGTCCCCGAACGTGCATCCGGGAACGACCAGCTCCACGGTGCGGTAGACGCGGCGCCCCGGGGGACGGGCCCGCAGCTCGACGCATCCATCCGCCATCAGGAAGAAGGTGTCTGCCGGATCTCCTTGCCGGAACAGGGTCACGCCCCCCTTCCGGGTTGTGGCCCGACAGAACTGCTCAAGTTCCCGCAGCTGTGCCTCGCCCAGGAATCTTCGAAGCGGCGTCTGCCTGAGCAAGGGAAACGCGCCTGTGTGGTTGATATTCATGATGACGGTGTCCGTACCGGCATGGTTCCCTGGACGAAAGCCCAGCAAACCGATCGAGCCACCCCGCGTGTTCCTGCCCTCCTCGACCCTGAATATCCGCTCGAGGGCGGGCTCCGACGCCCTATGACCCTGACGTTCTCTTTGGATCAGCTCTGGCTCGGGCAACTCGATGTGTTGTTGGACGTTACTCCACAGCACAGACGTTTCAGCGAGAACGACACCGACGCCTCGGCTAGCATGGCCCCCGATGCGGATCGGCCTGGCCTTGCCGCACTACGACTACTCGTTCCCGGACGGGAAGCCGCTCAGCTGGCCCCGTCTGGTCGACGCTGCCCAGAAGGCCGAGGTGCTCGGGTTCGACTCGGTGTGGATCTCGGATCACTTCTTCCTCGACCTGTCCAGGTACGGAGGTTCGGCGGAGCCGGCAGGAACCGTCGAGCCGTTCACGGCTCTGGCTGCTCTGGCCACGGCGACGACGCGGACCCGCCTGGGAACCCTCGTCGCGTGCGCGCCGTTCCGCCACCCGGCCCACGTGGCCAAGATGGCGACGGCCATCGACCTGATCAGCGGGGGGCGGTTCGACCTTGGGCTGGGCGCCGGCTGGTACGAGCCGGAGTTCGGCGCCTTCGGGTACGAGCTCCCCTCCGTAGGTGACCGGTTCTCGATGCTGGAGGAGTCCGTCCAGGTGGTCGCGGGCCTGTTCGCCGAAGGGCCGTTCACGCACGACGGAAAGAGGTTCCAGATCGACAATGCCTACAACCATCCGCGGCCGGCCCAGCCGGGCGGGCCGCCGATCTGGGTTGGGGGAAAGGGAGGGGATCGACTGCTTCGGTTGGTCGCCCGTCATGCTTCCGGCTGGAACACAGTATGGAAGGGAAGCGTGGATTCCTTCGCCGAACGGGCCGGCAAGCTCCGGCAGGTGGCGGAAGCCGAGGGCCGGGACCCGATGTCGATCCGGCTCTCCATCGGGCTGTATACGCTGGTTGGGGAAGATGAGGAGGACCTGGCGCGACGGTTTCGCACGCTCCAGGGATGGGCGCCGGGCAGGGCGTTGGACGGGGAGAGTCTTGAGGACTACGGGCGGGAGACGCTGACGGGGACTCCGAAGGCGTGTCTGGAGAAGCTAGCCTCCTTCGCCAGCGCCGGCGCGGAGGAGTTCATCGTCGGCGCGGGCTCCGTGCCGTTCTCGGTGGCCGACTGGTCCATGGTGGAGTTGGTCGCCGAAGCATTGATCCCCGAGGCGCACAAGCTGTGACTCGACATGGATTACTTGGAGGCTGCCCTCGCCGTACTTCGGGAGGAGAACACCGCCCTGCACTGGACGGTGATCCAAGACTTGGCCCTGAAGCGCGGATACCTCGATCCCTTCACCCAGCCCGACATACGCAAGAACCTGCTGGCCGCTCTGGCCCGGGCGGCCAAAGAAGGCCTGGCGGTAAAGGAGGGGACCGGCGTCTACGCGCTCCCCACCGAGCGCCATCCCTGAACGCCACCGGAGGCACGCTTTCAGCAGGGTTCATTACCGAAAGCCGGGTAGGGACCGCGCTCGACGGGTGCGGTAGAACAAAGGGCGGCGGATAGCGGGGGACTCATGCCTAGCAGACCAATGACGGACATCGTGGTGCTGCTGCCCGGCATCACGGGGAGCGTGCTCCAGAAAGACGGCAAAGACGTCTGGGCAGTGTCCTCCGGCGCGGCCCTGGGAGCCCTCGTCAGCCTCGGGCGCAGCATCACCGAATTGGAGCTTCACGACGACTCCGACCTGGACGACGGCGTGACCGCACCTCGGGTGATGCCCGACATCCATCTCATCCCTGGCCTGTGGAAGATCGATGGATACGGCAAGGTCTCCCAGCACATTCAGCGGAGGTTCACCGTCCAGTTGGGGCGCAACTACTTCGAGTTCCCCTACGACTGGCGCCGCGACAATCGGGTCGCCGCCAGACAGCTCAAGGAGAAGACGGACGAGTGGCTGCACCAGTGGCGGAAGGACTATCCCGAGGCGAAGCTGATCCTGGTCGGACACTCGATGGGAGGGCTGGTCGCCCGCTATTTCCTGGAGTGCCTCGACGGATGGCGAGACACCCGAATGCTGGTGACTTTCGGAACGCCCTACCGCGGGTCGCTCAATGCACTGGAGTTCGTCGTGCACGGGATGCGCAAGAGCCTTGGCCCCGTCACCCTCATCGACCTGTCGAAGCTGCTGCGCTCCTTCACCTCGGTCTACCAGCTCCTGCCCATCTATCCCTGTTTCCAGGCAGGTAACGGGAGGGACCTGGTTCGACTGATCGAGTCCACTGGGATCCCGCACCTCGATCTGGACCGGGCCAGGGCGGCCGATGCCTTCCACCGCGAGATCGAGCAGGCCGTCGAGAAGCATCTGGACGACGACGACTACATGAGGGAGCGCTATCCGATACACCCGATCATCGGAACGTTCCAACCCACCAACCAGTCGGCACGGTGGAGTGGCGAAACGGTGCAGATCGTGCGCGAGTATCGCGGAGAGGATCGGGACGGCGACGGGACGGTTCCCCGGGACTCCGCGACCCCGATCGAGTTCAAGCACGAGGAAGGGGCGATGTTCGCCTCCGAGCGACACGCCTCGCTCCAGAACCTGGACGCGGTCCTGGTTCAGCTCGAAGGCATACTCACCGGGCACGACACTGCTACCTTCAGGGATCTCCCCAAGAGTGGGATCGGCCTGGACCTCGAGGACGCGTACGCGACCGACCAACCGATCGGTGTCCGGGTCCGGTCAGAGGAACAGTCGGCGGATCTGGTTGCGGTCGCTACCCTGGCCGAGTCCGGCCAGGGAGTGGGCCGGGCGGCCCTGCCGGCCACCATCGACGAATGGCGAGAGGGAGAGATCCCTCCGATGCCCACCGGCACGTATCGACTGACCGTGAGCGGAGGACCCACGGTGCAGCCGGTCACCGATGTATTCCTGGTGTATGGGGGTCCAGAGGAGTAGCAGGCATCACTGAACCAACGAGAAGAGGAGATCGCGATGGTGAAGAAAGCGTTCTGCGTCGGCATCAACGACTACCCGATCGATGGAGCCGACCTGAAGGGGTGCGTGAACGACGCTCAGCAGTGGGCCTCGTTGCTCACCGACCATTTCGACTTCCCGCCGTCCGATGTGAGGGTCATGACAGATTCCCAAGCGACCAAGGCCAACATCCTGGGCGGATTGAAGGATCTCCTGGCGGGGGCGAGTTCCGGTGATGTACTGGTGTTCACGAACTCCTCGCACGGGTCCCAGATCCCCGACACGAGTGGCGACGAGCCGACGTACGACGAGGTCATGTGCCCTTACGACATCAGGGACAACGCGCTCGTGGATGATGAGTTGCGCGAGCTGTTCGCCGGGCTCCCCAAAGGCATCAGGCTGACGGTGATATCCGATTCCTGCCATTCCGGCACCGTCACTCGGGCCTTGCTCGTTGACAACATCCCGGGCCTCTCGATGCCGGACGATCGTCGGGTGAGGTTCCTCAACCCGGCCCTGTTCCGCGGTGGTCCGGTCCTACCGGATCCCATGGGTGCCACCCCGCGCGCCAGGATGGCCTTCCCCCAGTCGAGCATGGACCACCTCCTTCTGGCGGGCTGCACGGACAGCGAGTATTCCTACGACGCGGTCATCGCCGGCGGCTACCACGGGGCGATGACCTATCACGCGGTCAAGGCGATCGAGGACGCGAACTACAAGATCACCTACAAGGAGCTTCGGGACAGGCTCGGTCCGATGTTGGACAAGGCCGGGTACCCCCAGCACCCGCAGCTGGAGGGCGAATCGCACGCCAAAAATCGCCAGCTCTTCGCGTGAGGGATGTTGCAGCGGAGTTCAGGGCGAGGGGTTCCAGGGGCGCTGCTTGCGAGGGACGGTGACGACGATGGTGGCGCGCTTGGCTTCGGCACCCTCGCCGCGGCGAAGCGCCCAGGCCTCCAGCGACCGCATCCACTCGGGGGTGCCCGGGGGAAGGTCCCGGCCCGGGATGGAGGCCAGATCGGTGGCCTTGTCCAGCGCCTCCCCGTACAGCACGAGCGCTCGGTCGACGTCCGGGTGGTGGAGGTTGGGCCGGAGTTCCTGGAGGGCTTCGTTCCAGTCGGCCAGCATCTCCTTCATGGCCTCGCTTTTCTTCTTCTGGCCGGCCGACGAGGCGCTCTCCGGGTAGGTGGGGTGGCGGATGTGCCGGTAGGCCACGTCGACGCCATGCCCGGAAGGGGTGGATCTCCACGTCTGGAAGGCGAAGTCGGCCAGGCCGCCCAGGGCCACGACCACCTCCACCCCGCGGCCCACGAGCAGCGCGTCCAGCCATTTGTTGCGGTACCCGGCGATGACGTGGTCGTCCTTGTGCCGCTCACCGCCGCCCTGGCCGTACACGCTGTACAGGAAGGTGTTGACCATCGCGTAGCTCGTCTCGATGCCGAGCTTGGCCAGGAACCCTTGGATCCTTTGACCGGCCTCGCCCACCAGGATCCTCCGGGCGATCGACTCGTGGGACCCTGGGTCCTGGCCGATCACCAGCACCCGGGCGGTTCCGTCGAGCCGGCCGCGATGGAAGATCGGGCCCCACTCCACCCGAAAGTCCTTCGGCGGGTAGACATCCGGGCCGGGATAGGCGGCGGCGAGCGTGGAGAACGGCTTGCGGCTGTAGCCGGGATCGAATGGATGCGGCATGGTGGGTCATCATCTCGTGAGGAGGTCCTGTGACGCTAGCCCTGATCGGAACTGTGGTCACGTTCGATCCGGCGGTGCCGGTGTTGGAGGACGGCGCGGTCTACGTGGACGGCGATCTGATCGCGGGGGTTGGGCCGGCCAAGGAACCGCCGCCATCGGGGCTGGGAGCGATCGAGCGGATCCGCACCGGCGGGGTCATCTACCCGGGCCTGGTCGATCTGCACAACCATCTGGCGTACAACTACCGTTCGCTGTGGTTCGCGCCCCGCACCGCCCCGTACACGACCAGGGATCAATGGCCGAGGGCGGCCACGTATGGTCCCGAGATAACCCGGCCCACGGTTGCCCTGGGGACGGCCGCGGCCAAGGCGGTGCTCAAGTTCGCCGAGGCGAAGGCTGTCGTCGGTGGTGTCACCGCGATCCAGGGCTCGCCCGGCCTCTCCCGCCCGTACGAGGGCTGGATGGTTCGCAACATCGAGCACGAGACCTTCGGCACCGGCCACGACGTGGTCTACCAATCGGTGCTGAACCTGGACCCGGAGAGCCTCAGTCCCTACGCCAAGCACATGCACGAGGGCAGCGCCTTCATCTACCACTTGGCGGAGGGTACCGACCCCAAGCTCGTTCGCGAGTTCGATGACCTGGACGAGGCCGGATGCCTCCAGGCCCGGTTGCTGGGGATCCATGCCACAGCCCTCGGCTCCGAGCAGTTCAAGCGTTGGGCGAAGTCGAAGCACGCCGGAACCGTTGTCTGGTCTCCCTTCTCGAACCTCTGGCTGTACCGGGCCACGACCGATGTGGTCGCGGCGCGCGGGGCGGGCTTGCTGGTCTGCCTCGGCGCCGACTGGGGGCCGTCGGGTTCCAAGAACGTCCTCGGCGAGCTGAAAGTAGCCGACCTGTGGAACCGGACGCACCTGGACCGGGCCTTCTCGGACCAGGAGTTGTGCGAGATGGTCACGGCGAACCCCGGACAGGCTTTGGGCAGAGCCTGGGGGGAGCGGATCGGCAAGATAAGGAAGGGCTTGGCAGCCGACATGGTGGTGATGGAAGCAAACAAACGTGATCCCTACCGGAATCTGATCGAGAGCACGGAGCGCCACGTGCGGCTCGTCCTGGTCGGGGGCAAGGCCGCGTTCGGCAACGGCTCGCTGATGAAGGCCGCCCAGGCCAAATCACCGGAGCCCATCTCCGTGGCGGGCGTGAGGCGAACGATCAGCATGCTGGACCCCGACATCCCCGATGCCAACATGACGTGGGAACAGGTGCTGGACGCGCTCCAACACGCCAGGAGCGATCCCGCCAGGGCCTTCGAGCTCGCCCTGGAGTCCCTTCCACGCGGCGAGGCGCCGCTTCGTCTGATCCCGGACATGCCCGGCGGTGAGCTGGCCGAGGAGATCACGTCTCCTCGAGAGCTCGGGCCTGTGACCATCCCGCCCATTGACTCGCTGGCTCATGACGCGGCCTACCTGCGATGCCTCCGACCCGACCGGGCGCCGATCCTGGATGGGCTGCTACAAGGACTCGATGAGTACTACTAGTTCCCGGCCGGTGCGGGGGAGCTCCGGTTGAGCAGCCGGGTCCTCGCGGGTCTCCTGGCCTCCAGCGCCCTGCTCTTGGGCGCGGGCGGGCTCATCGGGCCGGAGGCGAACGCCCAGGTGTCGGGTCCGTGCATCGTGTCCATGGAGGGCAGACCGGTCGGCCAGCTCGCCCAGTGGCCCGACGCGCTGGTCGTCGACGCAGGACGGACGATCTG
>WNGE01002727.1_pt2 | contig 31409 bp, 29 predicted proteins | sample 5400651 | NCBI WGS metagenome assembly WNGE01 (sample SAMN13153370, study PRJNA577476) | soil metagenome | isolation source: 60 cm soil or saprolite under grassland replicate 2 | place: USA:California | collected 2016-06-15
GCGCTGGAGCTGGGGGGAGGCATCAGGGCCACCGCCAGTCATGGTCGTCGGCTCCAGCAGGCTCCATGACCTCGGCACAGCCTGGGCATAGCTGGAGATCACTCCGGTCTCGCTCTCGATGCCCGGCCGGAATGCCGTCGAGTTGCGGGCGTGCCTGAAGCACACGCCGTGAGGGGCGCCACAATGAAGCCACAGGTGTGGCAGGCCAGATGATGGCTGGCGCGCGCTGCGTCTGGAGCGGTGCGGTGTTGTGCCGGTTGCGCCGAAGCCGAGTCGCGATGAAGACGGCGACGCTGATCATGGCCAAGCTGACGATGATGCTTAGGGTGATGGCGGCGATCTCGGCCGCGACCCGGAGCATGGTTTCGGCCGCGTGGATCACCGGGCGGGCGATCGCGGCGATGAAGACGATGGCTGCGATAGCGGCCAGGGCGCCCAGACCGCTGCCTCCGCTGTTACCGGCGCAGCAGGATGGCTTGCACATCAGCGACCACCTCCCCGCATGTGCGGGTGGCGATGTGGCGGACCTGGCTGGCCAGCCGGATTCTGTTAGCGTGGAACATGCCACGTACCCCTTTTCCGTGTTGTTGCGGTGGGACAGGGCCAGGTGGCGGGCCGGGCTGGAGGAATGTGAGTCCTCCAGGCCCGGCGTGCCTGCTGTGTCAGAACTGGTCGTCCTGACGGTTGCGGATGTCGCAGTTGAGCCTCGACAGGGTTTCTGCCGCGACATCGATGCAGTCCAGGGCCTCGCTGATGACCGTGGCGAGGTCCGCCACATCAACGGGCTCGCTGCCCTTGCTGCCGTCGTGATCGATCCTCCGCGCGGAGGCGGTGTTGTTGACCCCGTGCAAGAGGCGCTCAGCCTCGAACAACGCGGACTCGGCCAGGCCGGTCAGGTAGTAGACCTGCTCTTCCTGGACGCGGATGATGCCGTGCTCGCGCTGCGCGCGTGAGGCATCCGTGATGGTGTCGGTGCCGTTGCTGACGGCCTTGACGGTGGTGCTGCTGGTCATGGCAGCGATTGATCCTTTCCGTGCGTGATGCGGTGGGACAGGAACGGGCGGCATGCCAGCTGCGATGGCTGGAATGGCGTGCCTGAGCGCTGCACACTGGACTTCATGCGGCCTTGGGCTGAGCGGAAGGCTGGACGTTGGCGGCACGGTAGGCCACCCCCGACTTGCCGTTGTTGTTCCAGGCGATCGCCTCCAGATCCGAGAAGCTGACAGGCTGACCCTGGCTCACTTTGGGCTGATCACCAGTCACCGTGACCCGGATCACCTCCCCGCGCTCGGCGTCCATGGCGAGCACCTCCACAACCCACTGCGGGCGACCGGTGTCGCGGTCCACCTTCTGCACGTCCTTGCCGAAGTCCTTGCGCGGCTCCGGAGCCTTGGTCACCGAGAAGGCGACCTTCGAGGTGTCGAGCATCAGACGCATGATCACCACTCCTTCTGTGGCTGCCCCTGTCACAGGGCTAGTGCTGGAATGGCCGGGATTGGCCACGCCCGAGGTTTACGCGCAGCCAGCCGATCACGACTAGTGACACGGGCAGTGGCACCGACGGACAGCGGGGTGACACCTGCCTGTCACCATGCGTGTCACCTCGCCCTGATCTGCGACACTCGAAGGGTGAGGCAGACGTCTGGAAGGGCGACCGCACATGAACGATGACCGGCCAGGCTGGGCACGTCGTCTGACACGAGAGCGGGAAGCCCGCGGCTGGAGTCAGGCTGAGGTGGTGACGGCGATGCGCATGCACGCGCCAAAACCCTCGCCGGATCACGCGCCAAAGCCCTTGCCGGATGACGCCAGCATGCTGCGGCAGTGGAAGCGCTGGGAATCTGGCGAGCACACTCCAAGCGAGTTCTACCAGCCGATCATCGCCGCGACGTTCGGGACGGTGACGCACGCGATGTTTCCCGAGTCGGGACGCCGCGACGGTAACGCGGAGATCCTGGCGGTCAGCGGAATAGACACACTGGAGCTGGTCAGCCGCATGCAGGCATCAGACCTGGATAACGCGCACGTCGAAGGCCTGCGCATCACTACCGACCGCCTGTGCTCCGACTACCCGTTTATGCCCAGTGACCAGCTCCTGGCCGAAAGCCGGAACTGGCTGCGCAGGCTAACTGCTCTACGGGGTCAGCGGCTCACGCTCACGCAGCACCGCGAGATCTTGGTTCTCGCCGGATGGCTGGCTCTGCTCATCGGGTGCGTCGAGTACGACAACGGCATGCGCCAGCAAGCAGAAACAACTCGCCGGGCTGCGCTGTCACTGGGCACCGAGACGGACAACGCCGAGATCAGCGCGTGGGCACACGAGATGCGAGCATGGATGGCCCTCACAACCGGCGACTACCGCGGCGTTGTGGTGGCAGCGCAGAACGGTACCGATATCGCTCCGCACCATGGCGTCGCCGTTCAGCTCGCAGCCCAAGAAGCGAAGGCATGGGCGCGGATCCATGACCGGCGTCAGACCGAAGTTGCGCTCGACAGGGGCAGAAGGCTCCTCGACAGCTTGCCCTACCCAGAGAACCTCGGCCATCACTTCGTTGTAGATCCGACGAAGTTCGACTTCTATGCGATGGATTGCTACCGGCTCCTCGGCGACGACAAGATCGCTGAGACCCTCGCCGACGAAGTGATCCAGGCAAGCACCGACTTCGATGGCACCGAGCGGGCGCCTATGCGCCTGGCTGAGGCCCGCATCACGCTTGGCGTTGTTGCCGCTCGCCAGGGCGAACTGGAGCAAGCCATCAACTACGGTGTCGCGCATCCAACCCATCCAGAGCACAATAGAGACGGTAACGCAACATGGATACCGTCTGGATTCGTTGTCAGGACGACGTTCTGATTCGTGCCGATTCAATCGTAGTCCTCGAAAGTGCTAAGGATGGTTTACATGCCGAGTGCATCAACGGGCGCACTGTGCAGCTAACAAACTCTCAGTGTTCGAGCGCCTTCCAGCTCGCCCTCCTGGAAGAGATCAGACGCGCGGGCGCGGATGAACGGTGGCCCGTAGTGATCATGGCGGTGATGGAGCATGAAACACCAACATGGCGCCGTGAACGCGCAGATACTCTGATCGATCGGCTATAGCGGTACGCCACCACGTCACTCACGAACCCAGGTCACCGTGCACCAGCAAATCCAGCTGATGCGCCGCGTTTCGTTGGTGCTCGGGCACGTTTCCTCCCGTGTGGCAGCCCATAAGCTGATCAAACAACATCTGCCCAGTGGTCATCCTCTCTTCCATCACAACGGGCAATTCGTGGGACGTGGCACCTACACGGACGACGGTCATGCCGATGCGACCGGAGGTCAGGTATGACTTCACGTCAGTCGATTCCCTGAGCCGCCGGACAATGTTATTAAGCGCGCCTGGGAGATATGGTGCGAGTACGTCCAGTAGCTCATTACGGCGCGAAAAGAAGAAGGCACCAATCACATATACCGCCACACGATTATCAGGATAGACTTTTCCCTCGACCTGCTGTCTGATCACCTGCTCCAGTTCCGCCCTGTCCATCTGACTGGCCCAGTACATTGGGTATCCCCAATCTTGGAGCGCTGAAAGGAAGCAGAACTTGGCTCGTTCAGCGATTGGTGTAAACGTTGTTCGTCCTAGGTACCATCGCATCAGCGTCGCCCTTGCTACCCGGTGTACTTCGTCGGCGTGCCATTGCCGCAACTGCCCGACTACTTCGGCGTCGAGACTTGAAAGCGGTGCCTCAGGCGTTAGAACCTCCGTGAGCTGAACTGCCACATCGTCTTGCTGTGTAACCGTCACGGGGATCCCTTGACCACCAGCCACGAGAACATAGGCCCGGTTAGCCCCAGGACTCCGCGCGAGCAGCTCGCTGCTTGGCGGCAGAGCCGCAACGCGCTCAATCCGGGCAAGAAACGCCGACAAACCGATGCTCATTCGATCGTTCACAAGCCGGTCGAGATCGAACTGGCGAGCTTCCCGCGTCGCGCCTTCAACACGCACATAAATAACGCCGGGCTGAAAGACGTTCTTCTGCTTACCTCCAGCTAGCTGCACATTACCAATCTTATCGAATACAGTGACGTTACTGGATTTTCCAATCAGCAGAACACCGTACCGCTTCTTGTAATATAGCAGTTCGACATAGGCAGTCGGAATCTGAGCTTGGGGAGCATGTCGTTGCAGCTTCTGCATGACGTTCGCCGGATCGAAATGACTAGTCAACGACGAAGCGAGGCCAACGCGCTCGTGATTCTTTGTTAGCCCATAGATGATGATCCCGCCGCCAGAATTTCCGAAAGCCACAAGCTGTCGTTCCAAGTTCAGCCACGCCTCCATGTCTCCCGAGAACTGTTGCTTCAGCTCAACAAGTATGTTCTCAAGCTGGCAATCAGCGCGCGCATATTCTTTCAGGAGCCGTCTTGCCGCGGGCTCACCGGGAATGCTCCTGCGATCGCGGAACCCCTCGATGATCGCATTGGGTCCATCGACATTCAACATCTCCGCTACGGACCTCCTGACAGTGCGGAAGGGTCTTTGGAGATCATCTCCCCGTACCCTACCGGTCATGAGCAGTACGCGCCGAGGATAAGGAGTGGTGGCGGCTCGTCCACGGCAAGACCCATCAGCCTCGCGCTCAAGTCAGGTTGCAGCGTGAGCACCGGGCTTCAAGGTTGAACTGATGGTGCCTCTACCGGACAGAGATCATCTACTCGTCGGCCTGCGCGTCCGCGAGGTCGAACATGCAGCGCATCGCTGAATCAACCTAACGCGCTATGATCGAGCAGTTTATCAAGATCACAAATGGTGGCCGAAAGATGGACTGGCGAGACTCAGCCCTGCTTGAGAGGCAAGACCGCGCGGGATACACGGTCCTGGAAGCGCTGACGCCCGCGGCGCTGCCATCGTCGCCAAGTTCCTCGCGGCCCGGCGCCTACATCTGCGTGGATGGCAAGACGTACTGGCTAAAAGGCACCGTGCAGCAAGGCCTTGTTGCCGAGCTGATCGCCGGACGGCTGGCCGGAAGCATTGGTGTCGGCCCGGTCAACAAGATCATCCGGCTAACGGAAGCGGCAGCGCGCCCTAATGAGGTCCACCTCCATGGCATCGTGGCGGGCAGCGAGGATCAGCCAGGAACGGTCAACGCACGAGAACTGCAACCCTTCGTGCAGTCCGGGCAGTTTCAAGCAAGCCTCATAGACGCCCAGTCACGGGCACAAATTGTAGCATTTCAGACATGGATTGGCGTGGGGGACTCGCAGGTGCTTGTCTCCCTGACCGATGGCAGGATCTATAGCATCGATCATGGAGAGTGCTTCGGAAACCTGCCCGACCCTGCTGGAACGCTAACAGTCGTGGTCACCGACATCCCTGGGGTCAACCCTGATGTGGGTCGCGAGTCTGTCTATGTCCTCCCAGCGCTGGACCGGATCGAGGCCGTGACCCACGAAACCCTTCTCAGTGCGGTTGCCCAAGTACCTTCTGGGGATGCTTGGAAGAGTCCAACCGACCGGAGGCTGGCAATCGGGCGATGGCTGGCCGAGCGGCAGGCAGCGATGCGAGGGGTCATGCAGTCGTGGATGCACTAGCTTCAACTGGACACTACTCAGTCCTGCGATGGCGCAATGACGCTACGCGAGACGAAGCGCGCAATGTAGCGGTCATCGTCGTCAGCGGGGACGGTAGGCGAGCCGCGCTACGTGCGGCTCCTATCAGCTCGATCAGCCCACGGCTCCACGACCAGGGCATCCTGGATGCGCTGATAGCAGCGCTAGAGCGTCAGTTTGAGACAATCGACCGTCCAGGCACGAAGACAATAGGCCGTCCAGGCACTGAATTGCTGACTCAGATGCATAACTCACTCCATCACTCCTTGTACCTGACGGAGCCCGCGCCCACTGCTGTACCTGATCTGGACGTCACTGCTGCGGCATTGTACCGCGCATATGTAGCTCCTAGAAGCAGGGGAGGCCGCGAAGTCACCTCAGGCAAATTGCTGGACCAAGTTGTCAAACAGTTGCGGCGATCAGGATTGAGCGTCCACCGCGGCGAATACCTCTCCAGCTTCCTCTTTGATGCAGTAATTGGGACGGCCCCCGATGTGCTGTCGGTCCTTAAGGTTCTTTCATTCGCGACGACCGCCCACAACTGGACCATGGCTGAATATAACGCAGGACACTTCCTATATGCGGTTAAGAAACTCTCAATTCCTTCCACAGCAACCGCAGCAATCATCAAGCCACCTGCGCACCATAGCCATATGAACGCTCAGCGCGCATACGCGAATGTAACTGACTGGCTTAAGCAGGAAAAAGTTCAGGTTCATGATCCAAACGATGTGGATCAAGTATTTGCAGAACCCGTTTCACAGGCACGGCTGCCACTTACTTTCGACAGATCCTAGCCGAGGACGCAGTCCTGCAAACCCGACATCACTGGCCTGCGATGTGCAATCGCCCACGCTAATTGTATTCCACACTAGCACAAGGAAGCGATTGTCGAATTGGCTACGTTGCTGGTCGTTCAGATCGTATCCTCATGACTCAATACGAATGCCACGACAGCATCAGACAGGACACTCGGCTGCAGTTTCCCGAACTCGATCTGTGGGACCTTGACGTAGCACCACGTAATGTCTGTCAAGAGGGTGGCGTTCTCGCACCAGATCGTGGCTGCCCGGTCCTTGTGAGCGACGTCAATATTCTCCTGCCCCTTGGTCTCGATCACGTAGTGAACGCCGTCGCCGTCTACGGCGACGAAGTCTGGCTCGTAGTACCGCAGGTTCGTGGCACTGTCGGTGTACTCGATCGTGAAGGCGAATCGCCTGGGCAGTTTGGCAAACGATTCAACGTCCCGCGCATCCTGCAGAAACTGAGCGAATTCCCGCTCGAAATCATTGTCCGCTGCTACAAGATTGAATACCGTTTTGCTTGCCTCGAAGGTTGGGCGTGAGAAGGGGAAGGGTTCCGTCTCCGAGAGTGGGCGTCCAGGGTCCTCCAGCTTCGGCGAGAGTTCCTCCACAACGAGCGCTCGCAGTACTTTGGCAAATGTCCTGACCGTCAGGTACTGAGCCACGCTTGTCGCGATGGCCCGGATGATCGTCTTGTTCGCTAGATCGACGGTTTCCCCGAACGCTCGGTCCCGCAGAAACTCCTGAACCTTTGGCACCAGCACAGCGAACTGCGACGGAAGCTTCACGTCCTGGGCGATGCGCTTAGCGTAATAGGAAATGACCTCTTCAGCAGTCTGCGGTTCGGGGATCGTATACTCCCGCTCAACAAGCTTCTGCAGGCTGATGATGTCATATCCCTCGAAGTGGAACTGGCTGGCCGCCGTATCACCTTCCTTCTTCGGGAGCTTCGGACAGCTCAGCTTCGAGACGTCAATCTCAGCGATCTCCTCAGCGAGAGTCTTTTTCCGAGCCAGGATGGGACTCAGCACCGGAACTGTGATGTCGTGCGTCATCTTCTCAGGGTCTGGAGCGATGGTTGTGATTACCACCGGCTCTTTGAGATCGAACGTGTCGAGCGTAATGTCCTCGTCCTTCTCTAGCTGCTCCACAAACTTCAGGAAGGCGGAGTTGCCGATGACATCCACGCGCTCGACGTAAGAAGACGAGCTGGAGCCGAACATGAGGCGTAGTCCTCGCCCGATGGTCTGCTCAGGGAGGATGTTTGCCTTGGCCGTGTATGGTCGGACGCCCACGATTACCGTGACGTTCTGAACGTCCCAACCCTCTCGGAGCATGAGCACGCTGACGATGGCGTTGACCGGGCTGTCACCCTCATCCACGCGTCTAGCAACGGCTCGCGCTGCATCGAGGTCCTTCTTTGAGACCTCTCCGCTGCGATCAGTGTGGATCACGAGGAGCTGAGCCTCGCCGCCTTCGGTCGCGCCGAACTCCGCTGGGTACTTCACCCGGAGGTAGTCGCCAACATCGTCTGCTTCTGCGGTGCTATTGAGCATGACGAAGAGCACTGGCTTCTTTCCAAGAGGTCTTAGCTGCTCACGGTACTCACGCCAGCGCTCGACACCCGCGGTGAGGTAGCCCTGGTACTTCACGCTGGCAACGTCTGAACGTGCCTCCTCCAGTCCAGAGGTAATGCCCTTCATCGGCCGTTTGACGACGCCGTCGATTATCGCCTGCTTCAGCGGGTAATCGAACACTGTCCAGGTGAACAGCCCGCCCTTCTGGTAGCGAGGGGTCGCTGAGAAGTCGAGCTGGCCGATAAGGCCAGTAGAACTATCGTCCTGTAGTCGGCGGATGACTTTGCTCCACTCGCTGTCCTCATCGTGCAGATGGTGGCCCTCGTCGTTGATAACGAGGGCTGGTGCTCCACGCGAAGCAATCCGCTCGTCGAAGTCTGCGACCGCAGTCGTCGACGCGGGCGGGATCGGGCCGAGCACGCCGGTCATGACCTCCGGTTCGTCCGAGGCCGCTGCTCCCCCTCGTTCATAGAACTGCTGGACATTCGTCAAATACAGGGCACCCTGGGAGCTGGCTCGCTCGGGATCACCCCTCATGTAGAAATCCATCTCCCAGAAAATGCGAAGCTCCGGTGGGATGATCGGATCAGTTTTGAAGACGCGGCCTCCGCCAAAGTCGGCTCGGAGGCGCTCGAACACGATCACGTTCGGCGCAACAAGGAGGAATGTCTTCGCATAATCGTCCCGACCCTCGGCGACCGCGTTGAAGTACTGCCAGGCAACCGTGAGCGCCATGACCTTCGTCTTACCACTCCCCGTCGCCATCTTGATCGCATACCGGGCGAAGTCGTCGTACTGCAGCACGTGGATGCCCGGCACTTTCGCGAAGCGTTCGACGAGATCCCGATGCCGACGTATCTGCTCGACCTCATAGAGCCAGACGAGGGTCTCCAGCGCCTCTCGCTGTGCGTAATAGTACTGGAAGGAGCGCCCGTCCGGATATCGGTGGTCCGTCCCGAACCAGTAGTTGAAAAGCGTCTTCGTCGTCGCCGTCGCACCCCGGTACTTCGCCTCGCGCCACCGCTCGACCGCCCGGCGGATTTCTGGGACGCACGGTGCCGTCGTGACGCGCACCTTGAGAAGGTCCTGCTGCTCGCCTTTGTGCTGACGCACTCTACGCGCCACGACCAGCCACCTTTACTGACATCGTCTTCGTCGTGTCGTTGCCGAGAATGTCGATGACCTTCACGACGACCGTGTATTCGCCCAGCTCCTCGTACTCGTGCTCCGTGGAGAGCGCAAGGTCTCGGGAATTCGTCGTGCGGTATGCCTGCCACTCGTTGTGGAACGTATCGTCTTTGTTATCCCAGTCCACTGCCCAGTAGTCGATCCACTGTTCCCAGTGCGTGATGGCCTTCTGAACGTCCGCAGGCACGTCATCGAGTGGGATGACGAAGTCTTCGATCACCATAGTTACTTGTTGCCCAGATTGCTTCAGCTTTACTGACAGAGCGGCCAGTTCAAAGAATCTGACGTCGCCCTGTTCGACAGCCCGCTTGTCCAGTACCTCCCGAGGAATGCGTACGAGTCGCAGCTCGATTCCAGCCCTCTCTGCATCCTGTCGGGCAATCTCGTTGAGTTCGAAAGCAAAATCCCAGCCGAGGATGTCTACCTTTTGTTCTTTCGGAGCGTTCTTGCCCGTCCCGACGGACTTGCGGAACTCCGCGACAATCTGCTTGATGTCGCCGACCGTCACCGGCGCATCGACAGTGCCGACGTGAACCATCCTTCCCCGTTTGAGGCCGTGGAGCCAGGCATACCCGTTCACCTGTTGGGCCTGATACAAGTCCAGGATGAAGGCTCGGTAGGCCGACGTGCGCGCTTCCGCGGTCTCTCCGAACTCTGCCAACTGCCAGATCTGCCGCTCGTACTTGCCCAGGTTCTGGACCTCGAAGGGCGTCACGCCTTCCAGCCCGAGGAGTCGCTTTCGCGTGATGTGGATGGCAAACCGTCCAAGGTCCGCCACTATCCACCTACGGTTGAGTTTCTCGGCTGCAACGGCTGTTGTGCCTGAGCCACACACACAGTCGAGCACGAGGTCGCCGGGATTGGTTGAGGCCGCGATGACGCGCTGGAGCAGCGCCTCGGGCTTCTGCGTGGGGTAGCCCAGCCGCTCTGCTGCCTGACTATTGATTGGCGAGAGGTCGGTCCACACGTCTTGCAGAGCGACGCCAGCAAGCTCATCGAGGAACTGTCTGAGCCGTGGCCAGCCGCCCTTCTTCGCCGGCCAGTAGATGCGCCCCTCCGCATCAAGTTTGTCAAGCTCCGTTGGCGGAATGAACCAGTGCCTACCGTCGTGGGTGGGATTGAAGCCCCGCCATGACTTGCCAGTCTCCCCGGCACGGGTACCTGCCTGCGTCAGGTCAGCGTCCTTCCAGGGGCGGTCTCCGCCGCGCTTGAAGCGCTGCTTGACGTACACCGCGTCGTACGCCTGGTGGCCCTCGTTCCAGATATAGAGGTCGCTCTTTGAATAGAAGAGCAATGTGTCGTGAACGGGACCGTAGCGGCGGGCACTTGAGTGCGCGCTCGTCCGCTTCCAAATGATCTCGCTGCGAAAATTGCCAAGCCCGAAGACCTCGTCAAGTAGAGCCTTGACCAAGTGCGATACACCTGGGTCGAGATGCACATAGAGACTGCCAGTGTCATTCAGCAGTCCGTGGAAATGGACAGCCATTCCGTAGAACCATTCCAGGTAACTGTCCAGCCCAGCACCCCACGTATCCCGATATGCCTTGACCTCGATCATGGACGGCTGCTTGACAAAATCAGCATCTTCGACGCGCAGCGGGAGCGAGAAGTTCTGGCCCGTAGCAAACGGGGGATCGATATAGATCAGGTCGACCTTACCTGCAAACTCATTAAGGAGCGCAGGCAGAACATACTTTTTGTCACCCCAGATCAGCCGATTTCTCCAATCGCTCTGCCTATCTGCGGCGAAGAAGTCGAGAGTCCGTTGGCGCTCCTGTGCCGACTCGTTAACCGTCTCGACGGTCTGAAACGGCAGGGACACCCGTAGCGGTGCCACTCGCCGACCCGATGGGTCATACTTGCCATCCCAGGTCAGCTCAGGCACGGGAAGACTCCTGCCGTTGAAGGCGTGGCGTACGGATGGTCCTGGTGGGCATGGATTGATCATACGAGAAGAGGCTCGACGCTGCCGACCATAGTCTTCAGTCGGGTCATCTGCGGTGCGACCCTAGTCAGGCGGTCGCAGAACCTCGTCAGGCACCGGGGTAGGCGGGCAGACGGTGGGCCTGGCTAACAAGTCTCCTGTGGACGGATGAACCGGACCGGCGAAGGGCGGCACAGGGCACTGCCAGGACTGGATGGCATCGCATCAAGGCGCATCTCGCCCGCGCACCGCTCGGCTCCTTCGACGACGTGCTTAGGGCCTCAGCTCGCCGTCACCGGACTGACAACGAAGATGATGAAGCCCTCGCCGACGAGTTCGATCATGGGCCACCGCGCGCTGGTCCCAGCTTGCTGTTCCGAGGGTCTAGCGCAGAGGCGTCCCAACTCGGGCCAGGCGCTGGACCACTGCCAGTGCGACGGAGGCATGGCGCGAACGTACCTGTCGGTGCCGATGCCACACCTGGCACGAGCCAGCCAGTTCCTGTGGGCGGTCCTACGTCGATGCTTTACCTTGTGCAGGATCGGTACGCTGCGTAAACGGTTGGCGGCCGCTATCGTTCGGTACATGGTCTCACAACGAACCTCGTACTTGCTTGTCATCGGCGATCGTGAGGCCCTGGCTTGGATCCTCTCCGCGCAGCGGATGGCATTCCCCGCGCATCGGGGTCGATCCGCAGCTGCACTCCAACCGGCAGACAACTTGCTCCTGTACACGACCCGCGGTTGCTTCCGGAATCCGACCCGCCACCGAGGCCGCGTCATCGCACATGCCACGGTCAATAGCGCTGTCACTCCCTTGGATACGCCCGTCGAGTTCAGTGGCCGAACCTTCCCACTCGGCTGCTCTCTAATCCTCGACTCGCTAGCCCCATACGGCGCGGGTGTAGACCTAGCCGCCCAAGTCCCGCGGATGCATTCCTTTCCCAATCCGGCCGTATGGGGTGTCTACCTCCGTCGCACTTTGGCGGCTCTTGACAGGCACGATTACGAGCTCTTGCTAAAAGCTCTTCGAGAAATTGCCGTCGAGCCAACAAATGTCATGTCCGAATATGTTGCCCATGGCATTCCGCCAACGGTGGCCCAGTAGTAGGCGACTTCGGCGATCGGAACCACGTAGACTGGCTAGCCCAGACCGTTTCATAGCAGCCCGAATGTATTGCCGAAATATGGGTTTGATGCACGGAAGTCATCTACCTGCTCACGGAGCGAGCGCAGATGCTCCTGCGCGCGGTCGGCCTTCGCCCACCAGGACGAGGTGCGGTTCAGCCAGCAGGGGTTCGTACCTCATCCGACTATAGTGGCACCGTCGATCGATCATGGACAATCGCATTACAGCACCGGCGGCTACTCCCACCAGAGGATTTTCGGATCAGCCTCCAAAAAATTGCCTCCAAATCCCTGTGAGAACTTTCTCTACGTCTTCAAGGGCGCGCGGAGCGCGCCGGGCCGGGGCTGGCCGCCGATCTTGGTAGGCGCCACGCGTCGAGCGCGCCGACTCCAGCGCGGCGCACCACCTGCCCGCTGATGGGCTGGCCTTAAACCGGGGACCCCGGCGCGCGCCCAGGCGCCGCCTGCCGCTCTTTGGCCCTGCCGGGCCACGGCGGCGTCGGCACACAGCTGGTCCCCGCGGCCGACCGCGCGGGCTGAGCGCCGCAACGAGTCAGCGCTGGCGCGCGGTGCTGCAAAAGGTGGCCATCCCTCCGGTGCCCGATCATGAAGCCTCGCAAGATCGTGGTCAAGGGCGCTCGCTACGCTCGCGTCGCTTCGCGCAGACCCTTGACCACGACTCTTGTCGAGGATTCACCGGCACCTATCGGAGGGATGGCGGCGTCCGAGCGCTGACCGGATTGCCCTGGTTCAAGGCACTGTCCAGTAGCCCCACTTCGGATTGAGGACCTTGCCGACACTCTTCAAGCTTGTCAGGTCGACCGAGATGCCGCCATGGACCTTCTTACCCCTGGCGGCCATCGTGCGATCCAGGTCGCGTACCCGAACCAGCTCCGGCTTTGCCTCTGTCAGGACAGTCAAGATCGCCTCGCGGATCGTCACATGCGAAAGGTCGCTGTTGCCAACAACAATCGGGTTACTCCCTACCGCCGCGGCATAGGTCTGATCTTCTGCCTTCAGACTCGCGATGCGGGCCCGCACGCGGGTTAGGTCGGTCGCCACACGATCTGCTTCCACCAGTAGGCGCGCCTCCTCTTCCTTGGCTACCGCCAACTCCGAGGCGATCCTTTGCCGATCTTCCTGAAAGCTTGCCATGAAAAAATATTACATGATCTTTATTCATTCACCAAGCTTTTGGAGAAGATCTTTAGTTTGGGAAGCATTCGTGACTCTGACGGTCCGGCTATGGCACTCTCGAATCTGTGTTCTACTAGCTCTATCACTGACGTTCCCTGGCCTGCCGAATGCCGAGCCACCATCGATGGAAGCCCGGAGCAGTCACGGTCACCTGGGAAACCGTGCGACTGTCCCGCCACCCAGGCCACACGTGGTGCCACCTCAAAGGTCAAGTGCAACGTTCCGGGCTACGAGGAGACCTGGTGGTCTCCGCTTCACCGGCCCGTGCGACGCCTCCTCGGTCATCAGGAAGACCATCGCCGCTAGCGGCTGGCATGTCAGACGACGTGGCCGATGCTGCTGAGAGTGAGGAAGAACATCGCCGGGTGGGCCGCCTTGCAGCACCTCCCGCGGCCTGCGGGTTCGACAGGCTCGGCCGCGAGTTCGCCGAGTACTTGGAGTCTCAGTCGAAGGCTGCCAGCCTAGCCAGGGTTGGCCAACTCTCGGGCGCGGGCTCTGCCCCAGCGATCCAGTCCCTGATGTGAGCCGCAGGCGATACAATCTGTCTGCTCCTGACTGACCTTTTTGGAGGACATAGTGCACATTGTGTCGGTGATCAACTATAAGGGCGGTGTCGGTAAGACGACACTTACAGCCAACCTTGGCGCGGAACTAGCCTACCGTGGATGTCGGATTCTTCTTCTCGACTTGGATCCGCAGGCGAGCCTGACATTCTCGTTCTTCAAACCTGACTATTGGCGCGAGAACCTTGCGAAGGACGGAACGATCAAACGATGGTATGATTCTTTCAGCGGCCAAAAGGCTATGGATCTGGCGTCCATCATTATTAGTCCGCCTTCCATCGAGCCGTATCTTCGCCGAAATGGTGGCGCTCTGGACCTGGTACCATCTGATCTGGGGTTGATTAACGTCGATCTAGAGCTGGCGACAGAGCTAGGCGGTGCGAATCTAACACAGGCGAAGCTCAGGTATCTCCGAGTACACCGCCGCTTGGCAGATGAGCTAGCGAAGCCGGCCTTTGCTAGCTATGATTTTGTTCTGATAGACTGCCCGCCAAATTTCAACATCGTAACCAAGACGGCGATTGTAGCTAGTGACTCTATTCTGATTCCGGCAAAAGCCGACTACTTGTCGACGCTAGGTATCGAGTACCTGCACAGTAGTCTGAATCAGCTTGTTACTGACTACAACGAGTTTGCGCAGCTGGCACCAGATGAATCCGAGAACCAGTCTGTCAATCCGCAAATACTAGGAGTCGTGTTTGCGATGCTACAGTTTTATGGCGGGCAACCAATAACTGCGCTGCGTCAATACATCGAGCAAACAAAACAACTCGGATTGCCAGTCTTCGATGGATATTTGCGGGAGAATAAGTCGCTTTTCGGTGACGCCCCGGAGGAAGGCGTACCATTGGTACTACGTGACATTCCAGGCCAAAATGCTCGCCGAGTGATAGACGAGATCGAGACGTTGGTGACTGAATTCCAGAGCCGTTTGGAGACTTAACATTATGGGGGAGCAAGAAAAAACAGCAGAAGTTCTTCGACGAGTATCTCTGTTTCTAAGGACCCTAACTGATGGGCAAGTAGATGACTTGATCACCGGAAGAGCGCGCATAAACCTGGTCACGATCGCAGCAAGCAAGTCGACTACGAAGGCCCGCGGGATCAAGGAACTAGATATCCATCGTCTCCGTGAAGAACTGGGAAACAAGTCTACTCGAGAAGAAGGGATGACCGTTCTGGAAAACCTGTCACTTACCAGAGAGTCGCTCCGGCGAGTCGCCGCAGCGATGGATCTTCCTACCCCAAGAACTGATACAGTCGCGAGATTGAAGGAACGGATCGTTGAGGCGACTATTGGATATAAGCTGCGCTCGAAAGCAATTCGCTACCCAAATTGATATAGTCAGCTTAGTGCCAGAAATTGGAAGATGACCTCCATCGATAATTAGGCGCCATCAAGGTGGACACCGGGGTGCGAACGCGTGCCGCGCGGGCAAGATCGCTGTGGCAGGCTCAGGCCCTTTCATCGCATGCCGTGCCGTAGCTGCTAAGCCAGCAGTCGACATCGACAGCTGGTAGGTAACGCGATGACCAATTCACGCTCTTGAGTTGTCAAGTTTCGCGCAGACCAAGCTGATACGTCCAACGCTCTGCCGATCTTGCTAATGCCGCAATCAGAGGGTCAGGGCCGACGTTGGGCGTCTTCTAATTCCTTTCGTTATCTTGTGGCGGCGATGCTGGCCCGGAGCAGAGGAGCCGCCAGGCCGCACTGTTGACCACAGTCCTGACCACAACAACCCCCGACAGTCCGCCACTTCGGGCGATCTTGAATATCGATCTGTGCCAGGTCAGCCACGATATCCGGCAACCTGGCCAGATATGGCATGCAAGAGGCCAGGGGTTCGAGTCCCCTTAGCTCCACGTTTCCGCAGGTCAAAGGCATGTTCCGATCTTCGAAAATGATCTCTGAGTGCTTGCAACTCAGCATCCTGCACGAAGCTTAAGGTCCTTGTCCGGCCTGAAGCCGATGCAGGTCAGGAGGGCACTGCACGGCCGGGGATACGGCTGTGTCACTGCCTTCGCTCTCGAACAGCCAAACTGGTAGCCAATCGGTAATCCGAGCGGCTCCTGCTTGAGCGGTGGCCATCTCCTCTGCGCAGCCATGCTTTCGCTACGTTAGGTGAACCGGGAGGATCTCCAGAGCCGGTCGGCGGCGAGACAGATCCTCCCTGCCGACTATGCGTCGTGTTGATGACAAGATCCTGACCGCAGGCAGCGGCGCAGAATCGCCCATTCGGTGCGCCCAAGCGCCAAGCCGTCCTCGCGCACCGATCGGTGGCAGTGTGCGTCAAGTCGGGCCGAGTGTTCGTTACTGAGCGTGAAGCCGCTGCGGGCCATGGCAAAGCTGAGCTTGCCGACGGTCGCGGTTACCACGGCGCATCCCATCGACGGTTCGCGCCCATGGTCACGGGTTTACCTGATCGCGGCTATGCGCGGGTGGCGCTGGAAATGGCTGGCCGGGCCCCGGTCATGTCTGGTCAGCTGGTGGAATGACCGTGCCCCGCCCGGGGCCGAGCTGGCCCGGCAGTTCCATGCCGATGTTGTGGAGCCGTTGCTGACTGAGGCGATGCCCAGGTTGCGGTACGCGGCCGGGAGGCTTGGCCCGGGATCGGAGGTACTGGGCCTCGATGATGCGATGAGCCGCGATCACGACTGGGGGTGCCGGCTGACGCTGCTGGTCGATGGGGCCGACGGTGATGCGGTGCCGCAGATCAGCGGGTTGCTGGACCGGGAGCTGCCAGAGTCCTACCGGGGATTGCCGGTGAGGTTTCCCCTTACCTGGGACCCCTCGCTGTCCCACAAGGTCGAGGTGGCGACCGTGGCCGGCTTCGCGGCTAGCCGGCTGGGCATCGACCCGGCCGGCGGGCTGTCGGTGCTGGACTGGCTGATCTTGACCGGCCAAAGTGTGCTCGAGGTGACGGCCGGGCCGGTGTTCGCCGACCGGACCTCCGAACTAGCACAGGTTCGCGCGATGCTGGCCTGGTATCCGCCGGACATCGAACGGTACGTGCTCGCCGCTGGCTGGCAGCGGCTCTGCCAGGAGATGCCGATGATCGGCCGCACGGCCGAACGCGGGGATGAGTTCGGCTCACGGCTGCTTAGCGCGCGGCTGGCCGGCGACCTGATGTGGCTGGCCTTCGCCCTGTCTCGCCAGTGGCCGCCCTATGCGAAATGGCGGGGCACCGCGTTCCAGGCGCTGCCTGTCGCAGCGGAGCTGGCGGGCCCGCTCACGACAGCCGCGACGGCGCCAGGCTGGCGCGGCCGTGAGAGCGGCCTCTCCGGCGCCTGCGAGGTACTCCGGGGCGCACAACGGGCACGCGGGCTGCCGGCCCTGCATGCGCGGTGACCCGCTTCTGGGACCGGCCCTACCGCACCGTCGATCAAGCGGTCTGCGAAGCGCTACTCGCCGATATCACCGACCCACAGGTGACCAGGCTGACCACCGGGGTCGGATCCATTGAGCAGTGGGCCAGCAACGTCGATGTCCTTGCCAGCCCCGCCCGCAGATCGGCCCTCCAAACCGCCTACCGGGCATGGGCCGACCTCAGCTGAACAACGCGATGAAAGTGCGCTCACACGCATGACCGGCCACGAGCGCAGAATAACCAGGTCTGGGCGGTCGCCAGTGCGCCTGACCTCGATCTCGCGGCCGCCCATAACGGCGGATACTTGCGCACCGGGCGCGGACCAGCGCAAGTCACTGAGCGTGATCCGATCTTGGGCCCGGCGTGACGCCGGATCGCCGAATCGGGGCGGGCGGGCGGCTGGCTGGTTAGTTGTGGCGCGGACGGCCAGATTCACCAGTTCTGCGCGGCGCCAGCCCTGCCAGCTGACCGACCGACTGTACCTGGCTTCGGCCATGCACTCGCAGCCAGCCTGGCAGCCGCCGCATGACTGGACGTGGCCGGCGGCGAGGATTCCACCATGGGCCGGTTCCGCAGTCAATGGTGCGGGAGCCGAGCCGGTGTTGTGGAACGGGGCGCTGCCGGGCACCGAGTCCAGGTGCCGGTGGTTGCCGGGATCATTTCTGCGGTCTTCAGCCGGCGGCTCCGTGGCCGACGGCTTGCATCTGCGCGTGCTCGTGCAGGGCTTTCTCGTCTTCGTGGGCTGCGGGCTTGAGGTCGAAGACGACCTTTTTCACGGTTCCGGTGAAGGGGTAGGGGGCTTTGTCCTCGTAGGCGAGGTCGACGACCAGTCCGTTGTCGCGGCCGATGTCCATGCCCGCGTAGCTGGAGAAGGCGACCGGGACGGTGTGCTCGATGCGGCCTTCGCCGATCTGCCGGTCGTTGGCCCACAGCGTCACGGTGCCGCTGGTGCCCGGTTTGGGCTTGTCGGCCTCGAACAGCATCTTCACCGTTACCGCGCCGGCCGGGATTTTCTCGGTGGAGGTCTGCTTGTAGGTCTCCACCCCCAGGAACGAGTAGGTGTGGTTCAGCATCCCGTCGTGGTCGACCCACAGCCCGAAACCGCCGATGAAGTCGGCGTTGGCCACCAGCACCCCCTCGGCGCCGGTCTCGGGCACGTCAAGTTCGGCCTCGATGGCGTAGGACCGCCCGAAGACGCGGGGCACCATGCCGCGCTGGACGTTCTGCACATCGCCGGCGAACGTCAGCCGGGTGATGGTGGGCAGCGGCGGCAGGATGCCGAAGAAGACCGAGAACCCCCCGAGTAGCGGCAGCGCCCGGTTGCGCTCGGCCTCGGCCCACCACAGCTCCTGCAGCTCGGCGAGCTTGCCGGGATGGTCAGCAGCCAGGTCGCGGGCCTGGGAGAAGTCGTCGGGCAGGTAGTACAGTTCCCAGACGTCCTGCTCCGGGTCGTACACGCCAGGGGCGAATCTCTTCATCGTCTCCGGCGCCATGTCCCAGGGGGCCTTGTCCAGTCTCGTGCACGCCCACCAGCCATCGGAGTAGATGGCGCGGCTGCCGAACATCTCGAAGTACTGCACCGTATGCTGCTCGGCGGCCTGCGCGTCGCCGAAGGTGTAGGCGAAGCTGGTGCCGTCCATCGGTTCCTGGCCTATCCCGTCGACCGTGGCCGGCTCGGGCAGTCCGACGGCCTCCAGCACGGTCGGGCCGATGTCGATGCAGTGGGTGAACTGGGTGCGCAGCTCGCGGCTGGACTTGATCCGGCCTGGCCAGGCGATCACCATCGGGTCCCGGTCCCCGCCGAGGTGGCTGGACATCTGCTTGCCCCACTGGAACGGCGTGTTTCCGGCATGCGCCCAGGCCGCAGCGTAGTGCGGCGCCGTGTGATCGCCGCCCAGGGCCCCGATGCCGCCGTAGGAGTCGATGAGGGCCATCTGCTGGGCGGGGTCGAGCACGACGCCGTTGAGGAAGGTCATCTCGTTGAACGAGCCGGTGACCGTGCCCTCCATGCTGGAGCCGTTATCCCCCCAGATATAGAAGATGAGCGTGTTGTCCAGGTCACCCATTTCCCCGATGGCATCGAGCAGCCGGCCGACGTTCCAGTCGGCATTCTCGGAGAACCCGGCGAACACCTCCATCTGCCGGGCGTACAGCATCTTCTCGGCATCAGAGAGGGAGTCCCAGGCCGGGAACAGGTCCGGCCGTTTCGTCAGCTCCGTGCCGGCCGGGATGATCCCGAGCCTCTTCTGCCGCTCGAATGTCCGCTCACGCAGGGCATCCCAGCCGTCATCGAACTTGCCCTGGTACTTATCGGCCCAGGCCTTGGCCACATGATGCGGCGCGTGCGCGCAGCCGGTGGAGTAGTACATGAACCACGGCTTGGCCGCGTCCTGCGCCCGCACGCCATGCAGCCACTCCACCGCCTTGTCGGTCAGGTCATCCGGGAAGTAGTACGGCGCGCCGTCCTTGCCCTCCTGGACGCCGAGCGTGGAGTTGTCCTGGGTGATGATCGGGTCGTACTGGCCGGCCGCCCCGGACAAGAACCCCCACCAGTGATCGAATCCCCACGCCTGCGGCCAGTGGTCGAACGGGCCGGCCGTGCCCTGGACGTTGTCCGGGGTCAGGTGCCACTTGCCGAACCCGCCGGTGACATAGCCGTTCTCCTTCAAGATCCGCGGCAGCGCGGTGCAGCTGCGCGGCCGCGCCGCGGTGTAGCCGGGGAACGGGCCGGGGTACTCGGCGATCGAGCCGAAGCCCACCCGGTGATGGTTGCGGCCGGTCAGCAGCGCGGCGCGGGTCGGCGAGCACACCGCGGTCACGTGGAAGCGGTTATAGGTCAGACCCGTCTGCTGCACCCGGGTGAGGTTCGGGGTGGCGATCGGCCCGCCGAACGTGTCGGGGTTGCCGAACCCGGCGTCGTCGATCAGCACGATGAGCACGTTCGGCGCATCCTCGGGCGCCTTCGGCCCCGGGATCATCGTCCAGTCCGGCACCGACTGATCGATCGTGCGCCCCATCGCCCCGCCGAAACTGCGGTCCGGGATCGGCAGCACCGTCCGGTCCGGGCTGAATTTACCCGCCGCCTCCGCCAGCGCAGCCTTCAGCTCCCGCGCGCCCTTCTTGCCCATCGCAGCGACCGACTTCGCCAGCGACCCGCCCAGCGCCTGCTCGGCGGCCAGCCGGTCATCGCCGTCGACCACCGCGATGACGGCCGCGGTGCCCGGGGCGAGCTTGTCCCCCAGGCCCTTCTCCAGGCCAGTGTCCACCTTGTGCCTGGCGAACTTGCCGGCCAGCCCGCCGACAGCCCCGCCCACTACAACGGACGCCAGCAGCGGCGGTGAGAACAAGCCGATCACCAGGCCGACACCGCCGCCCCAGCCCAGGCCCTTGCGGCCAAGGTGATCACCGGTCTGGGTCACGTGCACCTGGCCATCAGCGTCATGCTGAACCAGGATCACGCCCTCCGAGGCGACGGTCCTGTCCTTGACCAGCCTGACGAGCGCGTCAAAGTCCTGCTGAGCCGGCCCCGTGGAGGAGTAGGCCGCCATGATCACAACGAAGGAATCCGCCATTGTCCCTCTCCCACTTCCATTCGAGCCGCGGCTCCGGAAGTCACCGGCCATGCAGCCTCCAGCCGGGCGCCCACCAAACAAGAATGCGCACAAGCGTCATGACCGCGCCTCACCCCGGAAGGGTGGCCTCGCCGGTCCGGACCCGCCGGCCGCGCTGGTGGTTCGCACCCTGTGTCCAGGAATGCCATTACGTGGGACTGTAAGTCAGCGACCCTTGCTACCCCCGCCGCATGACGCGGTTGGACCAACAGAGGCTGACTGGATCAGGTGGACCGGCGTATTCGTCGGGATGATCGGAACCGGCGTGGTGGCCCCAGACGCATCATGGCTGTGCGAGGGGAGAGCAACCTGCTGGTCAGAGCCCTGGACGGGATTGCCGGCACGCACAAGCGATTGCCACAACCATCTACGTGGTGTACGAGGGGACGAGGGCACAAGGGCTCTATTCAGCGCCTATCCGCGCGACCTCCCAGGTGCTTGCGGTACCAAAGGACGTCGGTTCCTGAGGGGAAGTCCTCGACGCAGCCCACTAGTTCGTAGCCGTTCCGCTCATAAAGAGCCCGGGCCTGAAAGGCGTAGGTGAAGTGGACGGTCTGGGCGCACCCGCGCGCCGCCGCCTCGGCTTCGGCGGCGGCGAGGAGCCGGGTAGCGAGGCCACGCCCGCGAAGACCCGGCTGCACCCAGAGGCTTTGCAGTTCGCAGCAGTCGCCCCAGGTCCACCCGCTAATGCCGGCGACGACCGTGCCAGCGTCGCGCACGAAGATCGCCAGGTCGGCTTCGTCGCCGAGTCCCATGGCGGCAGACGCCTCACGACGGATCTGCGTTTCGAGGACGTCGATGTCGAGCGGATCCGGATGATCCTCGACGCGGAACTCCACAGCGGCCGGCCCCTCAGGCGCCGGCGATCTGCTCGATCAGCGAGAGGTCGTCGAAGTACGTCCGGAAGGACCGGATCTTCCCGTCGCGGAAGTCGGCCACGGTGACGCCGGCCAACTGGAGGTGCCGTCCCGTTGCTTCCAGCACGGCATCCTCGCCAAGCACGAGCGGCCCGGTGTGATCGGCTTCGACGAGCCATTCGGCGAACGCCTTGTTGCCCACCTCGTCGAGTCCCCGGAACGTGATCACGACGTTGGAGAACGCTGCCTCACGGAGGGCGGAGAGGGCAGCGAGCCCTGTCAGCCCTGACACGGTGACGTACGGCGACCAGCCGACGACGTCATCGGTGAACAGGGTCTCCAGATCAACCGATGCGTCACCGACCTCGGCCTTGAGCGCGTCCGACAGCACCTCTTTGCGCGATCCACTCATTTCAGCCCTCTGTTCCCGCCGGGAATCGATCTGTTGAGCATCTTCTGGCAATCCGGCATGCGTTCAGGTCCCGAGTATTTTCGCCTTGGCCGCCGTGAACTCTTCGTCGGAGAGCGCGCCCGAGGTATGCAACTGGGCAAGGTGTTCGATCTCGTCGGCCGGGTCCGCCGGAGGGGGCGCATATTGCGCCTGGTCCTGGCCGTCGTCGGCAGGTGCCTGGTCATCGGCAGGCGCCTGGTCGTAGGCCTGATCCTCGGCCTTCCTGCGCTCGTGGTGAACAAGCGCCGCTCCGCCCACCGCCCCGGCAACGAGCGCCCGCCGCCTTACCCGTCGTCTGAACCCCATGGACAACTCCTTCCCGTTCGGCCGACCTGCGTCTGCCTGGACAGTGCGCGTCCGTCGTCGCATCACCAGCCGACGCGAACTATCCGCATTCTGTCACGCGCACGCTCGATTGCGTGCCCCTCGGGGGCAGAGGCTCTGAGGTCCGCCGTGCACGTGGACAATCGCCTCCGCCGGTCGCTCGTCGGGGGTGAGCGTCCAGGTCCCGCCCACGGTGGTGGTGGCGGCGGCCAAGGTCCTTGGGCGAAAGAGTTGGAGGACGGCGAGGAGGTTCTCGCCCAGTGTTGGCTAATGTCTGCGGGCAGGTGCGCATGGGTGGCGAAGGTGGAGGCGCCGTCGAGGCGGCGAACATCTCCCCCGGGGACAGCCGATGACATTCCCGGCGCAACACCGGCCAGGTCGGCCTCTCGCCCACCCGGGTCCACACGAACGTCGCCGTCCCGTCAGCAACCCCCGGCTGCCTGGCCGCCGCGCCCGCCGTCATCCGCCGCTCCCGGTCCCGGACTACATCCACGCGTAATTCCTGACCGATCCCGCTTTCCCGGCGTGCATTGACGCCGGCGAGGTCACCAGTCACCCGGCGGGCCTACGATGCTGGCGTGCGGACGCCGATCAGGAACCCGCCGGACCCGATGTATGCGGAGTTCGAGGTACACCGGACGATGATCTGTGACCGCGTCCGCACGGGCGCGTTCCGGTGTGCGATCGATTCGGTGGTGCGCCCCGGTGACGTCGTTCTTGACGTGGGGGCCGGAAGTGGCATCTTGAGCGTGTTCGCGGCGCGGGCGGGTGCTGCGCGGGTCTACGCGGTGGAGCGGACGTCGGCCGCCGTCCTGGCGCACGAGCTCGCTGCCGCGAACGGGGTCGCGGAGATCGTCCAGGTGATCCATGGCGAGGTCACGGACGTCGAGCTGCCGGAACGTGTCGATGTGATCGTCTCGGAGTGGCTCGGCGGGTTCGGGATCGATGAGGGGATGCTCGTTCCGGTGATTGTCGCCCGTGATCGCTGGCTCAAGCCGGGCGGGGTGATGATCCCCCGCTTGGTTATGGCGTGGGCCGCGCTGGTGCACGACCGCTATCTCGCGCAGATGGTGGAGTTCCTGCGGGACAACCCGTACGGCCTCAGGTTCGACGACCTGGTCGACAAGACCGTCAACGAGATCTTCTATTCCGGCACCTTCCATCACCTGGAGGCGGGTGACCGGCGCTCCGACGCGAGTCAGCTGTGGACGACGGACGCGGGCCTGATCCCGCTTGGGCAGGCGCAGGCGCCGCACGAAGCCGAGATGGTGCTGCCCGTCCGCGGCCACGGAACGGCCAACGCGCTCGCGCTGTGGTTCAGCGCCGAACTCGCGCCCGGCATCTCGCTGTCCGTCCCGGCCGGCCGGGACATGGACGAGCTGGGCCATCGCGCTTCCAGGCGCCGACTGGGAGGAACACGACGAGCAGGCGGTCTGGGAGGAGATCGACGACTGAGCATGCGGGTGCCGTGAAGAGTGTCATCCTGCACCCGAGCTGGGATTCCTGCTCCTGGACCGATCAGGGGACCTGCGGCAGGGCCCGGTTCGGGCAGGATCAGATCTCGTGACCTTCCGTCTTCTTTACCTGATCTTCGTTCGGCTGTGCCCACCCGGCCGCCTGGACGGTGCAGCGGGCCGGAAAGCGCTCATGAACCTTGGCGAGTGGACCAACGGTCTGAAATTCCTGATCAGGGACAGGGATAGCAAGTACACCGACGCATTCGACACTGTTTTCACCGCGACCGGCATGCGGATAATCAAACGCCCGTCCCAGGCACCGCGCGCGAACGCGATCTGCAAGCGGTGGAGCGCCAGCGCCCGCTGCCAGTGGTCCCGGTAAGGGTTTCTCGCGGGTACGAGCCGCCAGCCCGCTCTCGGGGGATTGCCGGCGCTGAGCTGGCGGCGTCATTCAGGCCGGGCGCGGTTTCCGGTCTGCCTACCCGGTGTCAGGGCGGCGTCTCGGATTCCAGCGCGCTGGCCGAGGCCCGGCGGATCGTCCCCGCGCCGCTGATCAGGGCACGCCGCCACGGCGCGATGCCCTCGATCTCGGTTTCCAGCGAGAAGCTCAGGAACGTCCTGATCGCCACGATCAGCCCGAGCACGAGGACGTTGTCGAGGGTAGGCGCGACCGCAATGGTGCGCAGCAGGTCGGCGGCGACCAGGACTTCGAGTCCGAGCAGCAGGGTCCCGCCGAATGCCTGGCGCAGTACCAGGTAGGCCTTGGCCGGCCGGTCGGACCGCCGCAAGGTCACCGCCGCGAGCACGAACGACCACGTCACGCCGGCTACCAGGATCGCCGCTCCCAGTGCCTCGAAACCCTGGGCAACGTGATCCATCAGCTCGGTGAACGTCCCGGCCGGCGCCTCGGCAGCAACCGCGGCGAGGATCACGTGCCCGTTCCTCGCATGCCGTCCCCTCCGCTTGCCCGGCGAGCCGTCAAGCAGTCTCTCACCCGCCATGCAGTTCCGGTGCGCCTATCAAGCCGGTTATGCGGCGCGATCGTGCCGAGGCGGCGCGTGGTCAACGGCAGGTGCGGGGTCTCGGCCGTCGGCCCGCGTCGGCCCGGTAGCCGGACGGGCCTGTGCCGGGCGTAGAGGGGGCGTTGCCTGGGGCCAGCGGCTCCAGCGGGCGGTCGCAGTGCGGCGATCGTCGGATGTGTCCAGCGAGTTGCCTGCCTGCCCAGCATTACGCGAGCAGGTGAGACAAGAACATGGCCAGGGCGGGTCCGGCGATCACGACAACGACGTCGCGGAATCTCAGCTGCTGCCATCGGCCGGACACGATCAGGACGCGCATCAGGGTGATCGTGCCGTATGCGAACCGGCAGGCGGCGAACGGCCGCGAGAGGCCTGCCCGGGGGAGTTGCCCTTCGGCCCTCCCGGCCCGCCCTGCGGCGCGGACGTTCAACCTGGGGAAGCTGGCCTGTTCTGCGGCGCCGGAAGGGAGCGATCGGTGTCATCGCCCGCGCCGCCGCCAGGAAAGTCCGTGGCTGCAAGACCTGCGCGGCGGCTGTTTTCTTGCCCCGCTCGGCGTGCTCCCCGAACTGCGGGCTGGCTGCGGGCTGTCACGCAGGCCCTGGCTGGCCGAGATGCCGAAACTCGTTTTCCTGGCGCAGGATGGTTTCAGAGCAGATGGAGATCCACGGCACGCTCAATCGCCTCCGCGCGCGTTGATGCCCCCAGCTTCTGGAAGATCGACCGGAGGTGGCTTTTCACCGTGTTGTGGGAGATGTAAAGGGTGGCTCCGATCTGCAGGTAGGTGGTGGTCGGCAGCAGCTTCAGGACCCGCAGCTCGGCAGCGGTCAGCGGCTCGGTGAGACGGCCGCTGGATCGCGAGATGCCCGGGTCCGTGGCGCGCGCCTCCATGGCCGCGACGATGATCCGCTCCAGGAACGGCTCGGGCCGCACCTGCGCGGAGTGCTCGACCAGGTAGCGGGTCACCTCGGGCGCGGTCGTGACGATCGTGTTGAGGTAGCCCTGGTGGCGGGCTGTGTCAAGCACGCCGCCCACGACGCCGGCTGCCCTGGGGTCGCGTCGCTGGATAGCGGAAGCGGCCAGGAGCACCTGGCGGACCAGCGCGGCTCGTGGCGTCAAGCCCGCCGGCGGCAATTCCTCCAGGTGCCCGAGCGCGGCGTGGTGGTCGTCCGCGGCGAGCGCGACCCTGGCCAGCAGCAAGCCGCGCCGGGTCGCGGGCAGGCCGCTCGCCAGCTCGGCCGGGGTGCGCAGGTCGCCGAGCGAAAGGCGCAACAGTGCCTCCAGCTCGTCGGCCCGGGCGAGCTGTGAAGGCGTCGTTCCGGCCAGCACGATCCGCGCCGCCTCCACCGTCGCCAGCGCATCACGGACCTGCCCGCGGGCGGCCCAGATCTCGGCCCGGTCGAGCAGGGCGAGATAGGTGAAGGCGGGCCGGTAATGCTCGGATATCAACAGCGCCCGCTCGGTGAGCTGCTCCGCGGCGTCGAGGTCCCGCCGCTCCAGTGCGGCGCCCGCCAGAGCGCGCAGGTAGTCCACTGCGAAGGGGTGCTGGTCGAACCCCAGCCGCCTGGCGTCGGCATCAGCGGCGCCGGCGGCATCAGCGGCCTGGGCCAGGCGGCCGGCCCCGAACCACGCGAGCGCCTGCGCCCCGCGCACCACCACAAGCTTGGCCGGCTCGGCGAGCGAGGGCATCGCCAGCGCAGCGGCCGCCTCGCGGTCGACCGCCCCGAAGTCTTCCAGCCACGTGTAGGCACGCAGCAAGACCATCGACACGCCGGTATTCCACTCATCGTCGAGCATGCTCCGCTGTTCGATGCCCCGCCCGGTGAGGGCCAGGCGCACCGCCTGGTCCATTTCACCGGTGACCATGCAGTGCGCTGATCGCACGGCCGCGAGCCTGGCCGCCAGCCCGGAATCGGGCGGGCTCTTCGGCTGGGTGCGCTCGAGCAGGTCCAGATACTCGCCGCAGCGAACCCAGTCACCCCAGAGCAGCAGGTCAGCGGCCGCGGCCAGCAGCCGTTCGGGGGCACCCGCCAGCAGCGAGGGGTCGATTCCGGTGAGGTCGAGCGGTGGCGGCAGCGCCGGGTCGTGCAGGTAATCGGTGATGACCCGGCCCTGCAAAAGGCCAAGCGCCCGGTCGGCCTGCCTGGCCGCCAGGAAGTGCCGGGTCGCCCGTCGCGTGTCACCCGTGGACTCCAGCCATTCCGCTGCCCGGAGCTGCAGCGCCAGCTCCCGCTCCCGGTCCGTGGCACGCAGTTCGGCGTGCAGCACATGGCGCACCAGATGGTGATACCGGTAGGTCGTCCGCTCATCATCGAGCGCCGCGATGAACAGATTGGCCGCGTCGATGCTGCGCAGCAGCGCGGCCGCGTCCTGGGTGCCGGTGACCGCTGCGCAGCTATCAGCGGTGAGCTCGTCAAGGACGGAGGTCTCGAGCATGAAGCGTGCCACCTCCGGTGGCTGCTGCTGGAGGACCTCGGAGATGAAGTACTCGGCGATCGCGTGGCTGCGGACGTCCAGCGCACGCGCCACCCGAACCGGGTCCCTGGTGCCGCGCAGCCTCAGCGCGGCCATCTGCACGGCCGCGGCCCATCCCTCGCTTCGCTGGTGCAGGACGGCAAGCTCAGCATCGGCGACCTGCACCCCGAAGTTCGCCAGCAGCGCACGGCTCTCAGACAGCGACAGGTACAGGTCGCGGTTCCGCAGCTCGCATAGCTCTCCCGACAGGCGCAGCCGGTGCAACCGCAGCGGCGGATCGGCACGGCTCGCCAGCACCAGCTGCGCGGTCTTGGCCGGCCAGCGCTCGATCAGATCGGTCATGTTCCTGGCTGCCGCGGCCGCGGCAGCGTGGAAATCGTCAACCACGACCGCCGACCCGTCCGGCAGCCTCGCGGCGTCGTTCGCGATCGAGGCCGTGACATCGGCCGACATCACGCCGTCCATCGCGAGCAGCTCGCCGGCATCGGCGCCGAACCCCGGCACCGCAAACCGGGGGGCCTCGATGAAGCCCGCCCAGAAACGGACCGGATCCGCGTCAGCCTCATCACACGACAGCCAGGACGTCACGCCAGGCTCCCGGGCCGCCGCCCAGCTCGACAAAAGCACGCTCTTGCCAGCGCCTGCCGACCCCACCACAACCGTCAGCCGCTGGCCGGCCCCCGCCGCCAGCCGCTCATGCAGCGCGGACCTCGTGACGAGCGTCGTGGGCAGGGTCGCCGGGCGGAATTTCGCCCGCGCGAACCGTGGGTCATGCGGGCCGTCCCGCCCTGTCGCCGAGCGTTGTGCCACGAGATCCCCCACGAGATCCCCCCGCAATTCCGCCCACCGCCAACGCGGAAGCCCACGCCCGTTTGCGCTTGACAATCATAGGCAGCACCACGAGCACCGGCCAGGCCAGACAGGCTCTTGTTACTGGCGGGAAGCGCGCTCATGCCGGCCCTGGGACGTCATCCGCCTAAGCCCGCGCCGGTCACCGGCATCAAAGCGTCCGGGATGAGCGTAGCCCGACACGGCCCGCCAGCTTCCCGGCGTCCCGGCCAGGGCCGCAGCGAGGACTCCGCGAGCCAGGTACCGGGCGGACTCGCCAGGTGTTGCGCTGGTTCGTAGTAATAGGACGAAGCGCTGGAGGCGCCTGTTCTGCCGGAGCCTGCTGATGCAGGGACGTCCTCCTGGTGCGATAGTGCGGGCTTGGTGTCCCAAACGCAGCCAGAGAGGACGTCCTGTGGGCAAGGGTAGTAGCGGCATGACGCGGGGGGACCGGCGGCGGAACGCGCGGCGTGAGCGGCTTCGCGGGCTGCTGCCGCGTGATGGCGCGGTGATCGGGATTGACCTGGCGGATGAGAAGCAGGCGATCGCGGTGGTTGATCATGATGTGCGGGTGCTGGCCCGCAAGACGGTGCGGGTGAAGGCGTTCCGGCTGGGCGAGGCGCTGGACTGGGCCGCGGGGCAGGCCAGGGTGAAGGGGTTCACGGCGGTGACGGTGGCGTGCGAGCCGACCGGGCCGCGGTGGCTGCAGGTGCAGCGGCTGTTGATGATCGCCCGGCTGGCTGCTGAGCTGCACTGCTATGTTCCCGAGGAGCTGGATGAGGTGTGGGCGGACCTGCGGCACCTGGGGCGGCGGCGGGTCGCGCTGATCACGTCGGGGACCGCGTCGGTGCAGCGGGTCCGGGATTTCCTGTCGGTGGCCTGGCCGGTGGCGGCCGAGGCGTGCGCCCAGCCGTTCAACTCGGTGACCTGGCTGGCGGCGATGCAGGTGGTGACGTCGCGGTGCGGTGGTGAGCCGGAGAACCTGGCTGCCCTCGGCCTGGAGGCCTTTACCGCCCTGGTCCGGTCCGCCGTGCCTGGCTGGGGCGGGCAGCGGGTCTGCGGCCCGGTGTGCCGGGCTGTGTTCACCGCGCTGACCAGCACGGAGGGCGTGGTGCGCGCGCACCGGCGGGGGCTGCTGCGCCGGATCGCCGCCGAGCTGGGCGACCTGCAGCGCGCCCGCGCCCAGCAGCGGGAGACCGAGGCCGCGATGGTCGCCTGCCTGGCCGGCCTGGGGCTGGCCCGGCTGGGCGAGATCCCGGGGCTGACCGCGGCCGGGGCGGCGGCGATCTTGGCCGAGACCGGGGACCCGAACCGGTATGACACGTCATCATCGCTGGTCAAGCACGCGGGGCTGTCCCCGTCCGATAACGCTTCGGGCGCCTTCGACGGCGAGGCGCACATTTCCCGCCGCGGCCGGCCGGGCCTGCGCCTGACCGTGTGGCGCGCGGTATGGCCGATGCTGATCCACAACCCCGTGATGGCCGCGAAGTACGCGGCGATGACCCAGGCCGCTGACCAGGCCGCCGCCGAAGCCCAGGCCGGCGGCACCGGCCGGGCCGGGCATGCCACCTCCGCTGCCGAGGCGGCCCGGCGCCGCCGCGCCAAGGCCCGCGTAGCGTGCGCCGCCGCGCTGCTGCGCTGGATCTACTCCCTGGTGGTCCACGGCACCTGCTGGGATCCCGCCGTGGCGGCCGGCCGCAAAGACGCCCAGGCTGCCCCCAGCTACCAGCCGGAGGCTGCCTGACCAGCGCTTACCACCTCATCCGTGCCGCACCCCGGTGCCCTAGGCCAACCCCCAGATGAGGGGAGAGCGAGCCCGCCTTTACGTCGAGGACCAACCTCGTCCCAAACCCTGGGCAGCTCTCCCCTGGTCGCCCGGGGCTTCTCACCCAGCTCGGTTGAACGCTGTCGGGGCAGGCCTTCCGCGGCCGAGCCCGCTTGCACTACGTAGAGCGAGAAGCCCAGGGCCGCGGAGCACCCGCACCACCCGGGCAAGATCCTCTTCTCGCCGGGTGGGTTCCGGCATGCCCGTAACGGACCCGGCTACCTCCACGCCAGCCCGGTCAAGCGCCAGCCGTAGCAAGACCCCCAGGCCAGCGCCACCAGCAAGATCAACAACGAAATCCCGCGGTACCACTTGACAGCCGCCCTCTTACGCTGGTTTGGGCTGCGAGGCGGCAAAGTGGTGCAAGCACGAACATACGAGATCACTTTCACCGGCCAGGCGGGCCCGGTAGTGCGGGCAGAATTTGACGACTGCGAAATCAGCGTGGGCCCGGACACGACCACGCTGCGCGCCGAATGCCCGGATCAAGGCGCCCTCCAAGGACTCATGCAGCGGATCACCAGCCTCGGCCTCGAACTGATCGACGTCACCGTGGTAGCGTCGCCGCCCGCCGAATGACCCGGCTAGCAAGACAGCCCCCGCGAAGAGCAGGCACGAGCCGCCAGCAGCCGGCATCTCTGAGATCCGCGCCACGAACGCGTAACTGTGGCACCGAACGAACGGCCTGCCGCGTCCCGCAGCCTGGCTCTGGCCGCGGCCATGAGCGGCGGCCAGGCGGGTTCGCCACGATCATGCCGGCCAGGCGAGTACGGCCGCCGGGCCCAGGTGGCCGGGGTTACCGTTCAGCTGGGTGCTGGTGACGATCACGCCTAGCGCGGTGAACCGCATCCCGAAACTGACCCCGTTAATGCCCGCATGGGCCGCATCCCGCCGCCTCGTCGAGGTAGCCGGCGGCGGCGGCCGCAAGGGCGAGGATGAGGGATGTGAGCAGCACCCGGAATCCCGGCAGCCACGCGATGGCGCCCGGATTCACCGCAGTGCCCGCGATCAGCGCGAGGCCCAGCGCCAGATTCACTGGGTCCAGCTGATCACGTCTGCGCGTAATCGGCGTAGCGCCAGCAGTGGCCTAGTGTCCCGGTCTTGGGTTTTCTCATCACCACGTGAGTCGTGTTTTGTTTCAGATCCCGGCTTGGTGGTGACGAGGCCGTTGGCCCGCGGTCTGCTGGTGGCATGGGTGATACGAGGCTGGAGCCGCTGGTGCT
>WNGE01006793.1_pt1 | contig 31396 bp, 24 predicted proteins | sample 5400651 | NCBI WGS metagenome assembly WNGE01 (sample SAMN13153370, study PRJNA577476) | soil metagenome | isolation source: 60 cm soil or saprolite under grassland replicate 2 | place: USA:California | collected 2016-06-15
CCTCTGAACGGGAAGTCAGCGAGGCGTCCGTCAGAGGGGCCGCACGTGTAACTCATGGCGTACCAAGTAATCGGGCCGGGAAAGATATCTGCAAGCGGTCCTCCAGCATGGCTCTCGCTATCCACAATTTGATACGAGCCCCCTCCACAGTCTCTGGTCGCCTGCCGATAGCAGCCCGTGGTCGATTGACTGCATTTCGCGCGGTGAGCGGGCTTAAGTGGCTTTCCTGACGGACCAACAATTGTCTGAGCTGAACAGCATCCCGAAAATAGGGCCGCTGCAACAAAACCAACCGTGCCGAGTGATTTAGCCATTTAGCCTCCAAATCCCATAGCGAGCTCCTCAGTTCTCCTAAGTGTTTCACGTAGCGGGGGGGTATCGCCAATCTAACCAGATGCGCGCTAATGATTGTACGAACTCCCTAGCTTGATCGATTTTCATCGGCGCAGTGCTGAGATCGTAGCGTGCCCACCTCGCACTAGAATGCCGATGGACGTGAGTACTTTCGGTAAATTCATCCCTCTTTGCTTTGTCTGGCCATCCCATTTGTGCGTATCTGTCGTTTGGAAGTCGTCCCTTAATGTCAGCTCGCATGAGTTCAAACGCCTTGTACAGGTCGAACCAGTCAGGCTCTGCGCGGAGAAACGTCAATACCTCGGCTAGCGTGTCATCCTGTGTTGCCTCTGTCATCCAGATCACGTGAGGCGGCAGAGGGGGTGGAGGGGGTGGCGGCGACCCCGGTGCCTGCAAAACTACTGCGTGAGCGAAAAAGCGGTCGCGACCCTCGGAGAGCGACGCATTCGCGAAGATGGTGCCCGCGCTCCATCGACCGTCTTCTTGCCGTTCATGGACGGCCCCCGGCCGTAGTGGCTTTCTAGCGCGGTCGCGCACGAACATTATGCCGTTGAGAAAATCAAATATCCTTTCCGATGCTTCGAGCACCTCAGAACTGTTATTGAGTGCCTGAAACTCTTTGGCGAGCAGTACGGTCGGATTTCGATCGGAGGCAACTTCAATGACGCCAATTTGGACCTCGTCATGCTGCGCAAACAACACGCGCGCATCCTCGATATCGAAGGGGTCGCCTTCGAGAGCTACCGCCCAACGCGCTGTGGCAGGGTCTAAATTCCCCATGCTGACGCTCCGATTGGTTAGCTAGGATCGCCTTCGCCATCCATGCCCTAATGCGGGCCCATTGAAAAACCCCCGGCGCAACGGTGGCGGGCTCGCCGCGGTTTGCCAGCACGGGAAATAACCGTTGCGGCCCAAACCTCACGCGAGGGGCGGTTTGCCACCGCAGGCCACTGAATTTACGGAATAGTTTTATTTTTGCCCCAATTTTGGCCATTAGCTTGAAGGGTCGGCATGGCCGAGGGGGCCCGCCGGCCTGTTCAGATCACTGACAGACCACGTGGGGGCTTGAGACATGTCTTTCGTTCGCCTGATTGCTGCCGCGCTCGCCGCGCTGTCGATGGCGTCGTGCGCCGGCACTCCCGAGACCGGCCAAGGACCGAGGGAAAACACGGGCACGCTCGTCGGCGCGGTCGCCGGCGGCCTGATCGGCTCGCAGTTCGGCGGTGGAACCGGCGAGCGCATCGCGGCTGGTCTCGCCGGCGCGGCGATCGGCGGCCTCATCGGCAATCGGATCGGCGCCGGGATGGACGACGATGACAAGCGGCGCGCGTATGCGGCGCAAATGCAAGCGCTCGAAGCCGGCAAATCGGGAGTGGCGGTGGCGTGGAAGAATCCCGATTCGGGCCGTTATGGATCGGTGGTTCCCGGTCCCGGCTACCAGTCCAACGGACTGCAGTGCCGACCGTATACTCACACGATCTATATCGACGGCCGGCCGGAGGTCGCGCGCGGTAACGCTTGCCGCAATCCGGACGGCACCTGGACGGCGGTGGGCTGATCGCAGGCCCACTTAGGGACGAAGGAAATCCCGCCAGTAGCGCGAGATCGACTCGCGCTACATGCGCACACCACAAGCGATCGATCTGCGTTTGGGTCCAGCCTTGGCGGCCGTGCTGGCAACGGCTTTCGTCTGATCATTGCCCACGCCGTTGCCGGTTACGGCAAATTTACAAGTTCCCGCTTCGCCATGTCGCGGTCGTGATGGTCTTTGGCCGTTGCAGGGGGGCCGCTCGCCGTGATGTAACCGCCATGGACGGGCCCAGATCAGCGGCACTCGCTTTCGCCGCACCGCCTCGGCATTGTTAAATTCGACCGGTGGATTGGTTATGACCCTGTGGTTCGGGCTCACATTGATGACGGCCGCGGCCGTTTGGGCCGTGCTCTGGCCGCTGGCGCGCCGGGGAAACGAATTGCGATCCGGCAGCGAGGTCGCGGTCTATCGCGACCAGCTCGCGGAGGTCGAACGCGACCGTGCAGCCGGTTTGATCGGCGAGAGTGAGGCCGCCGGCGCGCGAGTCGAAGTATCGCGTCGACTCATCGCCGCGGCTGATGCGCAAACGGTCCCGCCGAGCAGTGTATCGTCTGCGACGTGGCGGCGGCGGGCGGTCGCTGTTGTGGCGCTTGTCGTGCTGCCGCTCGGTGCAGCAGCGTTTTATCTCGCGCTCGGCTCTCCGTCACTGCCGGATCAGCCACTTGCGCCGCGCCTCGCCGCTTCGCGCAGCGATGCGTCGGTCGATACGTTGATCGCGCAGGTAGAGGACCATCTTTCGCGCCATCCTGAAGACGGGCGCGGCTGGGAAGTCATCGCCCCGGTCTATCTGCGACTGGGACGTTTCGATGATGCGGTCAAGGCGCGGCGCAATGCACTGCGGCTCAATGGCGCCACTGCCGAGCGCGAAGCGGCGCTGGGCGAGGCGCTGGTGTTCGGCGCCAACGGAGTAGTGACCGCGGAGGCGAAGGCTGCATTTGAACGGGCGATCGCGCTCGATGCGAACCGCGTCGAGGCGAAGTACTTCCTCGGGCTTGCTGCCGAGCAGGACGGTGACTACAGCCAGGCCGCCGCGACTTGGCGCGCGCTGCTCGAGGCCGCGCCACCCGATGCGCCTTGGATCGATGTGCTGCGAGGCGCGCTCGCTCGCGTCGCTCCCGCTGGCGCGAGCGCCGGCGCAGCGGGTGGTTCGCGTAGCGACCCGAGCGACGAGCAGGTTACGGCGTCCTCCCAGCTTGGCCCCGAGCAACGCAGGGCGATGATCGAAGGCATGGTCGAACGGCTCTCCGAGCGGCTGCATCGCGATGGCGCCGACGTCGAGGGGTGGCTGCGGCTCGTTCGCTCTTACCTCGTGCTCGGCCAACCGGAGAAGGCGCGTGCCGCCGTCATCGATGCGCGGCGTGCACTCGCCGGCGATGCGATCAAGCTGCGACGGCTTGATGACCTTCTCAGAGGACTTGGTCTTGAAGGCTAAGGGTCCGAGGACCGCACAATGACGCGCAGGCAACGACGCTTCTCGCTTATCGGCGCCGCGCTCGGCGTGCTCGCGCTCGCAGTGGCGCTCGTGCTCAGCGCGCTCAAGGACTCCATCGTGTTCTTCAATTCGCCGACCGAGGTTGTCGAGAAGCAGGTGAAACCGGGAACGCGCATGCGCATCGGCGGCCTGGTGAAGGAGGGCAGTGTTTCTCGCGGCGAGGGACTTGCGGTCCGCTTCGAGGTGACCGATGGGAAGCGTACCGTCCCGGTCGCCTACCAGGGCTTGTTGCCTGACCTGTTCCGCGAAGGGCAAGGCGTGGTCGCCGAAGGCGCTCTCGATTCGGCCGGCACCTTTCGCGCCGACAGCGTACTCGCCAAGCACGACGAGACTTATATGCCGAAGGACGTTGCCGACGCATTGAAAAAGCAGGGTCATTGGAAAGACGATTACGAAAAGAAGCTCGGCGCCACCCCGGGGGGCAGGACACAATGATGCATTCCACGCGTTCGCGCGCGGGATGATCGAAGGGGCAGATGATGATCGCCGAATTCGGCCACTACGCCCTCGTGCTCGCGCTGGCGCTCGCGCTCGTCCAGGCGAGCGTCCCGATGATTGGAGCGCGCAAGGACGATCCCGTGCTGATGGCCGTCGCGGGTCCGACCGCGGTGGGACAATTCTGTTTCGTGGCGATGGCTTTTGCCGCGCTGATGACCTGCTACGTGCGGTCGGATTTTTCCGTCATCAACGTCTTCGAGAACTCCCATTCGGCCAAGCCGCTCGTTTACAAGCTCAGCGGTCTGTGGGGCAACCACGAAGGCTCGATGCTGTTATGGGTGCTCATTCTCAGCGTGTTCGGTGCGCTGGTCGCGCTGTTCGGCAGCAATCTGCCGGCCCGGTTGAAGGCCAACGCGCTCGCAGTGCAGTCCTTGATCGCGGTCGCATTCATTCTCTTCATTCTGATCACGTCGAATCCGTTCCTACGCATTGCCAACGCGCCATTGGAGGGCCGCGACCTCAATCCCATCTTGCAGGATCCGGGCCTCGCCATCCATCCGCCGCTGCTCTATCTCGGCTATGTCGGTCTCTCGATCTCGTTCTCTTTCGCCATCGCCGCGCTGATCGACGGTCGCATCGACGCCGCCTGGGCGCGCTGGGTACGGCCGTGGACGCTACTCGCCTGGATGTTCCTGACGCTCGGCATCGCCATGGGCTCCTATTGGGCCTACTACACGCTCGGCTGGGGCGGTTGGTGGTTCTGGGATCCGGTGGAGAATGCCTCGTTTATGCCCTGGCTTGCCACCACCGCGCTTCTTCACTCCGCGCTCGTAATGGAGAAACGCGATGCGCTCAAAGTGTGGACCATCCTGCTCGCGATCTTGGCCTTCTCGCTGTCGCTGATCGGCACCTTCCTCGTGCGCTCGGGCGTGCTCACGTCAGTGCACGCCTTTGCCACCGATCCGACGCGCGGCGTCTTTATCCTGGCGATCCTGGTGCTGTTCATTGGCGGAAGCCTCACGCTGTTCGCGCTGCGCGCGCCCTTGCTCAAACAGGGCGGCCTGTTCGCGCCGATTTCGCGCGAAGGCGCGCTGGTGCTCAATAACCTTTTCCTGGTGAGCGCCTGTGCGACCGTCTTCATCGGTACACTCTATCCACTCGCGCTGGAGGCGCTCACGGGGGAAAAAATTTCGGTTGGCGCGCCGTTCTTCAACGCCACCTTCGCCCCGCTGTTCGTTCCGCTCCTCATCGCCGTGCCGTTTGGTCCGCTGCTGGCGTGGAAGCGCGGCGACCTGCTTGGTGCGGCCCAGCGTCTCGTCGGCGCCGCCGGCATTGCCGTGATCACCGTGGCGGTGGTCTTCGCCATGGAAGGCGGGGGACCGATCCTGGTGCCGTTTGCCATCGGCCTTGCCTTCTACGTCATGGCAGGTGCGTTGACCGACATCGTGGAACGCACCGGCCTGCTCAAGGTGCCGTTCGCTACCGCGTTCGCACGCGCGAAGGGGCTGCCGCGCTCGGCCTGGGGCGCCGCCTTTGCGCATTTCGGGCTCGGCATCACGCTGCTCGGCGTCATCGGCGAGACGCAGTGGAGCCTGGAGCGCATCGCGGAGCTCAAGCCCGGCCAAACCATCTCGGTCCGCCGCTATGAGCTTCAATTCGACGGCGTGACGACGCGCCAGGGCCCGAACTACCGCGACCTCGCCGGCCATTTCACCGTGCGCCGCCACGGCGACGTCATCGGCGTGATGGAGCCCGCCAAGCGCAGCTTTCCTTCGCGCAGCACCGCCACAAGCCAAACTGCGCTGATGACGCGAGGCGTTTCCCAGCTTTACCTGTCGCTCGGAGACCAGAACCCGGACGGTTCGCTGGCGGTGCGGCTCTACTACAAGCCCTTGGTGCTGCTCATCTGGCTCGGCGCGGTGGTGATGGTGGTCGGCGGTGCGCTGTCGCTCTCGGACCGGCGACTGCGGGTGGGCGCGCCGAAGCCGGCGAGGAGCAAGACCGCGCTCTTGCCGGCGGAGTAGATGCAGATGAAGTCGCTCTGTCTGGTCATGACGCTGCTCACGTTCGTGGCTATGCCGTCCGCGATTGCGGTCGAGCCGAACGAAGTGCTTACCGATCCTGCACTGGAAGCGCGAGCCCGGGCGCTGTCGAAAGAGTTGCGCTGCATGGTGTGTCAGAACCAGTCGATCGACGATTCGGAGGCGCCGCTTGCGCGCGACTTGCGCATACTCGTGCGTGAACACCTGCAGGCGGGGGAAAGCGACCGGCAGGTGATCGATTTTCTGGTTGCCCGCTACGGCGAGTTCGTGCTGTTGAGGCCACGGTTTTCATGGCATACCGCGCTCTTGTGGCTTGGCCCGGCGGCGATGCTCCTCATCGGGGCCTGCGGTATAATCGTGCTCGCGCGCCGCTACCGAGCCAATTTCGATCGCGCACGCGCTGAGCAGGAGAGACTCACGGCGGCGGAAGCGGCCCGGCTGTCGGAAATTTTGCGCAGCGGGGAGCGATAAAGTCTTGCCGTTTCGTTCGTAAGTCACTGATAGCCTGCTATTTTTCAGCTTGCTCGACCTTACCAAATTTTAATTTCCCCGACAGCGCCCGGTAAGGAAGCGCCTCCCATCTTGTTGCTGCAACGAGGGTGCCGCTCGGCGCCCGTCGCACCAAAGATGGAGTGACCCTTATGACTGCGAGCGTTCCCGCTCCGAAATCGCGCATCCTCTCCGCGCGTCGTCTCGTTCTGCTCGCCGGCGTGGCCGGCCTCAGCGCGACCGTGCTGCTCGGCGGTGCGGGACTTCTCCCGCAGCCGACCAACCGCGCGCTGACAGAAATCGCCTACGCTCAAGGCGTTCAGCGCCCGATGGGATTCGCGGACATCGTGGAGAAGGTGAAGCCCGCCGTCATCTCGGTGCGCGTCAAGATGACAGGCGGTCCCAAGATGATGGGCTTCGAGGGCGATTTGCCGTTCCCGCCCAACTCGCAGATGGAGCGTTTCTTCCGTCGCTTCGGCTTGCCGGAAGGAAATACTCCCGAGGAGCGGCGCGCGCCGCGTGAGCGGCTGGTGACCGGCCAGGGCTCCGGCTTCTTCATCACCGCCGATGGTTATGCAGTGACCAACAACCACGTGGTCGACAAGGCCGACACCGTCGAGGTAACGGCCGAAGACGGCAAGACCTACACGGCCAAGGTGATCGGTACCGATGCGCGCACCGACATCGCGTTGATCAAGGTCGAGGGCCGCAGCGACTTCCCCTATGTCCAGCTCGCCGAGAAGTCTCCACGCGTCGGTGACTGGGTGCTCGCGGTCGGCAATCCATTCGGCCTCGGCGGCACGGTCACGGCCGGCATCGTCTCGGCCCGTGGCCGCGATATCGGCGCCGGCCCGTATGATGATTTCATTCAGATCGATGCGCCGGTCAATAAGGGCAATTCCGGTGGCCCGACCTTCGACGTCGATGGCAACGTGATCGGTGTCAACACCGCGATCTTCTCCCCCTCGGGCGGTTCGGTAGGTATCGCCTTTGCGATCCCTGCTCCGACTGTGAAATCGGTCGTCGCCCAGCTCAAGGATAACGGCAAGGTCACCCGCGGCTGGATCGGCGTGCAGATCCAGCCCGTCACCGCCGAGATCGCCGACAATCTCGGTCTTAAGGCGCCGCAGGGCGCGCTCGTCTCCGAGCCGCAGGCGAACGGTCCGGCTGTCAAGGCCGGCATAATGGCCGGTGATGTCGTCACCGCCGTCAATGGCAACGCTGTGAAGGACGCCAGAGATCTCGCCAAGCAGATCGGCAGCATGGCCCCGGGCTCGACCGCGAAACTAACGGTCTGGCGCAAGGGCGAGGAGAAGACCTTCTCGATTGCGCTCGGCGAGCTGCCCAATCAGCAAGAGGCGCGGGCGGCGATGCCGGATTCTTCCGCCCCGGAGGGCACCGACGTGCCGCGGCTCGGCCTCACGGTCGTACCGGCCGGACAAGTTGCCGGTAGCGGTTCGGAAGGCGTGGTGGTCACCGACGTCGATCCCAACGGGATTGCCTCCGACCAGGGCGTCAAGACCGGCGACGTCATCCTCGAGGTCGGCGGCAAGAAGGTTGCCAATCCGTCCGACGTGCGCAGCGCCCTCAGAGACGCGCAGAAGGAGGGCAAGCGCACGGTTCTCATGCGGGTGAAGTCGGGCGACGGGACGAAGTTCGTCGCAGTGCCGCTCAGCAAGGCCTGACCGAGAATGGGGCGCACCGCCGGCATCCGTCGCCCCCGCCGGCGGTTCGAACCAGGGGGACGGGCCAAACGTCCGTCCCCATCCCTTCTGACTTCGTGCCGGCATCCGTCGCCCCCGCCGGCACGGAGTTGGTTGAGGGGTGGCGGGTAACCGCCGCCCCTCGCACCTTGGAGACCGGGTCTGTTCCCGGTTTCGACGCTAGGATAGTTTGAAACAGTGCCGCTATGATCAATGCAGTTCAGTACGTTCCTTCGGCAAAGGACGTCGCTTATCCGAGAGACGGTGGGTTCGTCATGCGTCTCCTCATCATCGAAGACGACCGCGATGCCGCCGATTACCTGGTCAAGGCATTTCGCGAGGTCGGGCACGTTGCCGACTTGGCGGTCGACGGCGAGGAGGGGCTCGCCCATGCGCTCGACGGCCAGTATGACGTGCTCATTGTCGATCGCATGTTGCCCAAGCTCGATGGCCTGGCGATCATCGGCACCCTGCGCAGTAAAGGCATCGAGACCCCCGCGCTCATTCTTTCGGCCCTGGGCCAGGTCGATGACCGGGTCAAGGGATTGCGGGCAGGCGGCGACGACTATCTACCGAAGCCCTATTCTTTCTCGGAGTTGCTGGCTCGCACCGAGGCGCTGGCGCGTCGGCGCGGCAGCCGCGAGGAAACCGTGTACCGCGTCGGCGATCTCGAGCTCGACCGGCTGTCGCATCAGGTAACGCGCGCCGGCGACGAGATCGTGCTGCAGCCGCGCGAGTTTCGCCTGCTCGAATATCTCATGAAGCATGCCGGTCAAGTCGTGACCCGCACGATGCTGCTCGAGAACGTGTGGGATTACCATTTCGATCCCCAAACCAACGTCATCGACGTGCACATCTCGCGGCTGCGCTCGAAGATTGATAAAGGTTTTTCTCAGGCTTTACTGCATACGGTTCGCGGTGCGGGGTACATGATCCGCGACAGCAAATGACGCCGTCATTCCCTGCGTCGCGCGGGGGTGACGGCGGGGGTGACGGATGACGGCGCTTGGCAAGCTCTTGCGCACGACGGCGTTCAAGCTGACGCTGGTCTACCTCACGGTATTCGCGCTGTTTGCCGTTTTCCTGCTCGCCTATTTCGCCTGGAACACGCGCCGGCTGATCACCGAGCAAATCACGCAAACGGTCGATGCCGAGATCACCGGCTTGGCCGAGCAATACCGCCAGGGCGGTATCCGCCGGCTCGTTTTCGTGGTCGATGCGCGATCGCGGCGACCGGGCTCGAGCCTCTATCTCGTGACCACGCGCGCGGGGGAGGGACTGGCGGGCAATGTCGGATCGCTGGCGACCGGCATTCTGGAAACGCCCGGCTGGACGGAAACCGCCTACCGGCGTTTGGATGATCCCGACGGCGTGGAGCATCACGCCTTGGTCCGCGTCTTTCAATTGCCGGCCGGATTTCGTCTCCTGGTCGGGCGCGATCTCGAAGAGCGGGAACGCTTGTATGACATCGTGCTCGCTGCCGGCCGCTGGTCATTGGCGATCGTCATCGTCCTCGGTGTCGCCGGCGGATTCTTTGTGACGCGACGGGTCCTCAAGCGCGTGGACGCGATGACGGAGACGACGCGCAAGATCATGGACGGCGATCTCGCCGGCCGGCTGCCGATCGCGGGCACGGGCGACGAGCTCGACCGGCTCGCGACGAACCTCAATGCGATGCTTGAGCGCATCGAGGCGCTCATGCACGGCCTCAAGGAGGTGTCCGACAACATCGCTCACGATCTCAAGACGCCGCTGACCAGGTTGCGCAACCGCTGTGAAGAGGCGTTGCGTCTCGCCGAGGACGAATCCCAGTACCGTGCGGCGCTCGAGAGCACGATCGAGGAGTCGGAGGCCCTCATCCGCACCTTCAATGCCCTGCTGATGATTGCCCGTGCGGAATCGGGGCAGGCGCGCGACGGCATGACCGACATCGATGCGGCCGAGATCGCGCGGGGGGTGGGTGAGCTCTACGAGCCGCTCGCCGACGACAAGGGTATCCATCTCAAGGTCGAAGCGCCCGCGGCTGCTCCGGTTCACGGCAACCGGGAGCTGATCAGCCAGGCGCTTGCCAATCTGGTGGACAACGCGATCAAATATGGCGCCGGAATGAACGGCGCCGAGGCCGAGATCGTGGTGACCGCAAGGGGAGAGGGTGATCGTATCCTGCTTGCCGTCGCTGACAGCGGCGGCGGCATTCCCGCGGCCGACCGCGGCCGTGCGGTCGAACGCTTCGTGCGACTCGAACAGAGCCGCTCACAGCCGGGTTCGGGCCTGGGGCTGAGCCTCGCCTCGGCGGTGGCCCGCTTGCATGGCGGTGATCTCAAGCTCGAGGACAACCATCCCGGGCTCAGGACCGTCATCTCGCTCCCGCGCGCGGGATCGGCTCCGCTGGCAGCGTAAGGCGTTAGCGATCGCCGCATCGCTTGTTACCTTGAACGTGCCGGGTTGAACTTGCCAACCCCCACGGGGGTTGGAGTTGCGGCGCCATTCACGCCTTGATGCCTCCGTTCTGTTGGACGGGAATGCCGGGAACAAATGCCGGGAAAAAGTGTAGTGGGCAAATCGGACGACACGGACATGACGCCGCTGGACGAGTTACGCGACGATTCGCTGGTGCGGCGGCTCACGGCGGCGCCATCCCTGCATGGAACGGATGCGGCGCGCTTACGCGTCACAGACTGGCTCGCCGAGATCGCTAATGCGCCCGCTGGCAAGGCACTGAGACGGCTGTGCGGGGCGAACCCAAGCCTCGACGCGCTGCTGACGGGTCTGGCGGGCGGTTCGGATTATCTGTGGGATCTCGTGCGCGCCGCGCCGCAGCGCTTGCTTGCGCTGCTCGAGGCCGAACCCGAACGCCGCTTCACCGATATCATCGCCGACGCAAAGTGCGCGATTGCGGCGACGCGCGATGAGGCCGAGGTGATGCGCGTGCTTCGGCGCATGAAGGCGGAAGCGGCGCTGTTGATTGCGCTCGCAGACATCGGGGGCGTGTGGCCGATCACGCGGGTGATCGAACGGCAGACCTTGGTTGCCGATGCAGCCGTCAGCGCCGCGGTCGATTACCTGGTCGTGGAGGCGCAACGCCGCGGCAGGCTGAAGCTGGTCGAGCCCTCCCGTCCTGCTCAAGGCTCAGGCTACATCGTGCTTGCCATGGGCAAGATGGGGGCGGGCGAGCTCAATTATTCGAGCGATATGGATCTGATCGTCCTGTACGACTATGCGGCGCTCGTCTCAGGAACAGAACCCGCAGCTTTTTACGTCCGAATCACACGCGCTCTGATCAAGCTCCTGCAGGAACGGACGTCCGACGGGTACGTGTTCCGCATCGATCTGCGGCTGCGTCCCGATCCGGCCTCGACCCAGATCGCCATCTCCACCGCGGCGGCGCTCGATTATTACGAGAGCCGTGGACAGAACTGGGAGCGCGCCGCGCTGATCAAAGCGCGGCCATGCGCCGGCGATCTCGCCGCCGGAGAGGCGCTGCTCGCGGCGCTTTCGCCCTTCATCTGGCGCAAGTATCTCGACTTCGCCGCGGTTGCCGACGTGCACGCGATGAAGCGGCAGATCCACGCCTATCGCGGCCATGATGAAATTGCGGTCGCGGGGCACAACATCAAGCTCGGCCGCGGCGGTATCCGCGAAATCGAATTCTTCGTGCAGACCCAGCAACTCATCGCTGGCGGTCGGCATCCTCAGCTGCGTACCAAAGCGACGCTAGAAACACTCGACGCGCTGACCGGCGGCGGCTGGATCGACCAGCAGGTGCGCGATGAGCTCGGCATTGCTTACCGTTTTCTGCGCGTGATCGAAAATCGATTGCAGATGGTGGCCGACGAGCAGACCCACACCCTGCCGGCCGATCGGGATGGGCTTGAGCGGTTTGCCCGGTTTGCCGGATTCTCCGACCGGGATGCTTTTTCGCAGACCTTGCTCGTTCATCTGCGCAACGTGCAGCGCCATTATGCGACGCTGTTCGAGAATGCGCCGGTCATCGAGGCCGGTCGCCGGAGATTGCTCTTTCCATCCGAGGCCGACGATCGCGAAACGCTCGATCGCCTCGCTGCTATGAGCTTTCGTCGCCCGCTCGAGGTTTCCGCGCTGGTGCGGCGCTGGAATACGGAAGCCTACGGCTCGCTCAAGAGCGTGTTTGCGCGCGGGCAACTCGCGGAAATCGTGCCGATACTGCTCGAACATTTTGCCCGGTCGGCGGATCCGGACGCAGCGGTTATTGCCTTCGATCGCTTCTTGGCTGGGCTGCACGGCAGCGGACGACTGTTTTCGCTGCTGCGCCAGAATACCGATCTGATCGCGCTGATCGCACTGGTGCTCGGCACCGCGCCGCGGCTTGCCGACAGTCTGGCGCAGTTTCCGGAAGTCATGGACTCGGTGATCGACCCGAGCTTCTTCGGCGCGCTTCCCCAAAACAGCGAGCTCGCGGCCGCGCTGGCGCGCTCGCTGCGCCAAGCCGAATCCTACGAGGACTTCTTGGACCGCATCCGGATTTTCGCGCAGGAGCAGATGTTCCTAATTGGCACGCGCATTCCTTGTCGGCGGAGCAGGCAGGGGAAGCCTACGCCCGCCTGGCCGATACGCTCATCCGCTCGCTTCACCGCGCGATCGAGGACCAATTCACGCGCCTGCACGGCTGCATTGCCGGCCAGCAGACGGCGATCTTGGCGCTGGGCAAGCTCGGCGGACGCGAGATGACGGCGAGCTCGGATCTCGATCTCATCGTCGTCTATGATTTCGATTCGGAACGCCCGGAATCGGACGGGCCACGCCGGTTCTATGGCGCCCAATATTTCTCGCGGCTGACTCAACGGCTGATCAGCGCGCTCACCGCACAGACCAATCATGGCTTGCTCTACCAAGTCGATATGCGGCTGCGGCCCTCGGGCCGCTCCGGCCCGGTTGCGACGCAGATCGACGGCTTTGCGGCTTATCAGGAGAACGAAGCTTGGACTTGGGAGCATTTGGCGCTCACCCGCGCGCGGGTCGTCTCGGCCCCCCCGGAATTTGCGGCGCGGGTCGAAGAGGTCATCCACTCCGTACTACGCCGGGCGCGCGATGCGGATGTGGTCGCCGGCGACGTCGTGGAAATGCGCAAGGCGATCGCAGCGGAAAAAGGGGACAGCGACCGCTGGGACCTCAAATACGCCGCCGGAGGGCTGATCGATATCGAGTTCGTCGCGCAGTATTTGCAGCTCATTCATGCGGCGCAGACGCCTGATATTCTCGACACCTCGACCACCCAAGTGCTCGACAAGGCCTGGCGCTTAGGGCTGCTCGAGCCCGGCGACGCCGAGGTGCTGCGCCGAGCGGTGCGGCTTTATCATGATGTCACGCAGATTCTGCGCCTGTGCCTGCCGGGCCCCTTTGATCCCAAGACGGCGTCGGCGGGACTCGTGGGGCTATTGGCGCGCGCCGCGGACGTACCGGATTTTGCCACGCTCGATGCGTTCATCGCTGAGACGCAAGCCAAGGTGCGTGCAAGCTTCAATCGCATCCTCGGCGCGTCAGCTTGAGCCGCGCGCATCGATCCGTCTGCGGCGAACGTGATGACGAGAGGAGAGGACGAGGGGGGAGGCGACGGAGCGCGGCTCTGCGCGGACGTGCGCGGACGTGCGCGAACTAAGCCGCGGCCTCCGCCAACTCCTCTTTCTGCACGGCTGTCCGATTCGTCGGCAACCGCAAAAGCACCATCGTACCCCTCCCCGGTGTCGAGTGGATACGCATGCTGCCGTGATGCAACTCGGTGAGCGACTTCGCGATCGCAAGCCCCAGACCCGAGCCCTGATGGCTCTTGGTCAGCTGACTCTCGACTTGCTCGAACGGCCGCCCCAGCCGCGCGAGCGCCTCCTCCGGAATGCCGATGCCGGTATCGGCGATGGAGATGCTGACCCAGCTGCCCGACGTTTTGCGCGCGCGAATGGTGACGCGGCCGCCTTCCGGTGTGAACTTCACCGCGTTGGACAACAGATTCAACATGATCTGTTTGAGCAGGCGGTGGTCCGCGCTCAAGCGGATGCCGCGGCCGATCCGGGCCGTGAGCTTGAGGCGCTTGTCGTTGGCGCGCCCGGATACCACCCGCATCGCGTCGTTGAGGAAGGGCTCCAGCTCGATCGGCTCGGCGTCGAGCCTGATGCGCCCGGCCTCGATCTTGGACATGTCGAGGATGTCGTTGATGACGTCGAGCAGGTATTGGCCACTTTGGTGGATATCGCTGCAATATTCGCGATACTTATCCGAGCCCAAGGGACCGAACATGCCGGACTCCATGATCTCGGAGAACCCGATGATGGCGTTGAGCGGGGTCCGCAATTCATGGCTCATATTGGCGAGGAACTTGGATTTGGCTTGGTTCGCTTCCTCCGCGCGGGTCTTCTCCTCGGCATATTTCTCGGCGAGATCGGCGACCTCCTCGGCTTGCCGCTCCAGCTTCTGTTGCGAGTGGCGCAAGTCGGCAACCGTTGCCATCAGGCGCTTCTCGCTTTCCATCAGTTTTTCTTCGTGCCGCTTGATGTTCGTGATGTCGGTGCCGACCGAGACATAGCCGCCGTCTTTGGTGCGCCGCTCGCTGATGTGCAGCCAGCGCCCGTCGTCGAGCTGAGCCTCGAAGGTACGGGCGCCCGGGCTCTGCCCCTCGCTGGTGACTTTGGAGCGCACGACCGGCTTGCGCCCGGCCGCTACCACCGACTCGTAGGAGGCGCCGGCCTTGATCGCCTCGTCCGGCAGGTTGTGAAGCTCCTGGAAATTCGAGTTGCACAACACGAGGCGGTTCTGCGCGTCCCAGACCACGAATGCCTCGGGAATGGTCTCGATGGCGTCGCGCAAGCGCAAGTCCGCCTCGACAGTGCGCTCCACCAATGTCTTCTGTTCAGTGATGTCGACGGCGATGCCGATCAGATGCGGCCCGCCGTCGCCGGACTGCTGGACCAGCTCGCAGCGGGCGCGCAGCCACACCCAATTGCCGTTGGCATGGCGCATCCGGAAAGCGTGATCGACCAAGGTTGCGCTGGCGTCGGCGAGTTGGGCGGCCAGGCCGTAGAGATCGATATCTTCCGGATGGACCAGGGCGTTGACCTCGCCGAAGCTCAACAGTGTGTCGCGTGGCCTGAGGCCTAAGATCGCAAACATGGAATGCGACCAGAACACGCGGCCGCGGGCGAGATCCCAATCCCACAGTCCGCAACGACCGCGGTTAAGCGCCGTATCGATGCGCGAGCGGACCGTCTCGTAGATCTGATCGGCCTCCCGCGCGCGCGTTGCCTGCCAGTGAAAGGCGAAGCCGAGAATGAGCACCACGAAGCCGGTGGTGGCGGAAAGCGTGACGGTCAACGCTGTGTCGGAAGCCCACGGTGCCAGCGCATCGGCGCGCCCATGCACGATTGCAAGCTCGCCGCCCGACCAAAGGCTGCGCACCGTGCCATAGGCAAGGCTGCCGTCGGCGAGCGGAATTTCCAGCACCCCCGCGGCAGCGCCGAACGTGGTCAGCGGCTGCGTGGGGCCGAGCACGTCGATCAGCCGCCGTCCGACCATCCCGGCCTCGAGCGGCGCGCTCGCGCTAGTCGTGCCGTCGGCGTTGCTGACAAGCTCGTGGCGGATGCCGGCAACGATGACGCCCTCAGAGTTGGCGACGAGGACTTGGCGGCCGGGCGCGCGCCCCCACGACGGCATCGTGCGCTCGAGTTCGTTCTGCAGCCGGCGGTCGGGCTTGTCACCCTTCGGCTGTTCCAGCCGTTGCAGGCGCTCGGCCAGAAAATCGGCGCTGCCTTCGATCTGCTTGACGATGTCGCTGATCGCTTGCCGACGATGATCCAGCACCTGCACGATCGCCCCGACGCAAATCGTCAGCAGAAATGCGATGATCAGCGCCGGAACGGCGCGTCGCAAGGCCGGCTCGGCCGTGAGAAGCCGCCGATAGGCCGGCTTGGCGATCGACTGAGCTAGTCCCTTGATTGAATCAGAACTAACGGACGCGCTCGCGACTTCGGCGCGCGCCATGCCTCGCCTCCGTTCGGGTCCCCTAACACCTTCATCGGAAGGATGTGCCGCATCTCTCCGAATCACTTTCGATTGGAATCGAAAGATGGCGATTTGTCGAGGGGGCAATTAACGAATTTGCAAGATTGATGAATCCGGGCTTTGTCCTTGATTCAATAGACCTTTCGCTCCAGACGCAGACGCATTCGCGTTCATGTTTCGTGCCCGACCGGACCAATCGGAGATGCGGGCGGGCTGAAGACCGCAGGTCAGTCCTTGGCAAGCGCGCGTCGCACGATGTCGCCGACGTCCGGCGAAAGCGAAGGCGCGGTTGCCACGCGTCGCAAGGCCGCTTCCGCGCGCTCGCGCCTTACCGGCTCGAGCATGCGCCAGTTCTTCAAGGCCGACACTAAACGCGCTGCAAGCTGCGGATTCTTCGGGTCGAGCGCCAGCACCGTCTCCACGATGAAATCGTAGCCGGCACCGTCAGCGCGGTTGAATTCCTTCTGGTTCGCCAGCGCAAAAGCATGGATCAGCGCGCGCACGCGATTGGGATTGGCGAACGAGAACGCACGATGGCTGGTGAGCGCCCTGACGCGATCGAGCGTGGCCGGTTCCGGAACCGTCGCCTGCAGCGTGAGCCATTTGTCGACAATGAGCGGATCGTCGGCGTAGCGAGCGTAAAAATCGTCGAGCGCGGCCGCGCGCTCGGGCACATCGCAGAGCGACAGCGCCGAAAGCGCCGCCATCCGGTCGGTCATATTGTCGGCTGCCTGGTACTGGCGGGCCGCGAGCGAAATGGCCTCGGGTTGCTGCGTTGCCACCAGAAGATCGAGACACGTATTGCGTAGCATACGCCGGCCGGCACTGGCCGCATCCGGCCGATACGGCCCGCTTTCGGAGAGCCGCCGATAATGATCGAACAACGGTCCGGCGAGATACTCGCCGACCGCCGCGCGCAGTGCGGCGCGGGCCGCGAACACGGCATCGGGATCGACGTCGTGACCGATCTCGCGCGCGATCTCCGCCTCGCCGGGTAGCGTCAGCGCAAGCGCGACAAAGGCAGGTTCGAGCGCGCCGTCGGCAAGCGTCGCGCCGAGTGCGTCCAATAAGCCCGGGTCGTGACGCGCCGGGCGGCTCGCCCGCGAGGCTGCGGTATTGTCGAGGAGCAGCCGCGTCGCGAGCGTCTGCAGCGCCTGCCATCGATTGAACGGATCGGCATCGTGCGCGGCGAGGAACCGCAGATCGTCGGCGGAAAGATTGGCGGAAAGCTTGATGGGCGCCGAAAATCCGCGATTGAGCGAGGCCACTGGCTGCTCGGCGACATCCGCGAACACAAACGTCTCGACAGACTTGGTCAAGGTGAGCACGCCGCGCTCCACCGTTCGTCCGTCGTCGAGCTTGAGCGGCAGGTCGCGCCCCTCGCGGCCGACAAGACTGACGGCAAGCGGGACGACCATCGGCTGCTTACTCGGCTGACCAGGCGTCGGGGGGATGCTCTGCGCGAGCTCGAGCCGATAGCTCTTCGCCCGAGCATCGTAGCTGCCGGTCGCGACGACCTCGGGGGTGCCCGCCTGCGAGTACCAGAGCATGAACTGTGTGAGGTCCGTGCTCGATACATCGGCGAAGCATTGCACGAATTGCTCGACGGTTGCCGCCTGGCCGTCGTGACGGCTGAAATAGAGGTCCATGCCTTTGCGGAAATTCTCCGCCCCGAGCAGCACCCTCAGCATGCGCACGAGCTCGGCGCCCTTCTCGTAGACGGTCGCCGTATAGAAATTGTTGATCTCGTGGTAGACGGCAGGACGCACCGGATGCGCGAGCGGACCTGCGTCCTCGACGAATTGATGGGTGCGCAGGCCGCGTACATCGCCGATGCGCTCGACCGCGCGCGAGCGCTGATCGGCGGAAAACTCCTGATCACGAAAGACCGTAAGTCCTTCTTTGAGGCAGAGCTGGAACCAGTCGCGGCAGGTAATGCGGTTGCCGGTCCAGTTGTGAAAGTACTCGTGGGCGACGACCGCCTCGATTCGTTCGAAATCGGTATCGGTCGCGGTTTCGGAGGAGGCCAATATGTATTTATCGTTGAAGATGTTGAGGCCCTTGTTCTCCATCGCGCCCATGTTGAAGTCCGACACGGCGACGATCATGAAGATGTCAAGGTCGTATTCGCGGCCGAACGCGGTCTCGTCCCAGCGCATGGCGCGCTTGAGCGCATCCATGGCGTAGAGGCAGCGCCGCTCCTTGCCCTGCTCGACATAGATGCGAAGCGTCACCTCGCGCCCGGACATGGTGCGGAAGCGATCCTCGACGCAAGCAAGATTGCCCCCGACCAGCGCGAAGAGGTAGGACGGCTTCGGAAACGGGTCGTGCCACACCGCGAAATGCCGCGTCGTGCCCGGCACGTCGCCCGATCTAACGAGATTGCCGTTGGCGAGCAGCACCGGTGCTTCGGCTTTCTCGGCCTCGATCCGGGTGGTGTAGACGGCCATGACATCGGGACGATCCGGGAAATAGGTGATGCGGCGAAAGCCCTCGGCCTCGCATTGCGTGCAGTAGATCGCGCCCGAGCGGTAGAGGCCCGAGAGCTGCGTGTTGGCCGACGGATCGACAACGGTCTCGATCTCCAGGCGGAACCGGCGCTGCGGCGGCTGCGCAATGGTGAGCCGGTCGGGCGTCGCGACGAACTGCTCCGGCGGCAGTGCGGCGCCGTCGAGCTTCAGCGCGCGCAGGTTGAGCGCGTCGCCATCGAGCACGAGCGGTGCCGGCGCCGCGCCGCTCCCGTTGGGCCGCAGCGTGAGCGCCGCGCGCACCGGGGTTGCCGTGGAATCGAGCGAGACGTCGAGTTCGACCGTTTCCACCAGCCAATCGGGCGGGCGATAATCCTTAAGGCGTACGGGGCGAGCCTCTTCTGTGCGCATATCCGTTCCACTCTCCGGAATCCGTCGACAAAGCCTGCACGGCCGCAAGGCAAGTTCCGTGAAGGTGCTAGATGGTGGCGTTTTTACTCATATGGCCTCACGCGAGTTCCTGCTTTAATCGCTTTCCAGGATGCCGCAACTCGTTGTATGGGTGCGCCGACAATTGTGGGAGGAGTGTGATGACCTCGCTGCGTGCAGTGTCGCTCGTTTTGGCTGGGATAGTGCCTTCGCTCCTCGGCACGTCGGTCGGAGCCTCGGCGCAAAATTATCCCAACCAAGTGGTCCGTATCGTCGTTCCGTTCTCCGCCGGCAGCATCACCGACGGGCTCGCCCGCATTCTTGCGGATAAGCTGGGCGAGTTGTGGAAGCAACAGGTGATCGTCGAGAACCGGCCCGGTTTGCCCGGCACCACCGGGGTCGCCAAGAGCCCGCCGGACGGTTACACGCTGATGCTGACCTCGAACGGGCACACGATCGCCGGCGCGATCAACAAGAACATTCAGTTCGATCCGGTGAAGGATTTCGCCGGTGTCTCCCGCGTGGCGGCGGTACCGTTGGTCGCGATCGTGCCGCCCGAGCTTGCGGCCAAGACGCTCAAGGACTTCATTGCGCTCGCGAAGGAGCGGCCGGGGCAGCTCAACTTCTCCTCGGCGGGCGTCGCCAGCACTTCGTACCTCTCCGCCGAAATCTTCAAGCAGGATGCCAAGCTCAACATCGTGCACGTTCCCTACAAGGGCGCGCCGGAGGCCACCACCGCCGTCATCCGCAACGACGCGCAACTGTATTTTGCACCCATCCCCGCCACGCAGGAGTTAAGCGCAACCGGAAAGGTGAGGGCGATCGCCATCAATTCCGCCAAACGCGTGCCACAACTCCCGGACGTACCGACCGTCGCAGAGACGCTGCCGAACTACAAATACGAGTCGTGGTTCGGCGTGCTTGCGCCTGCCGGAACGCCGCAGCCGATCCTCACGAAGGTGAGCCAGGACATCGCCAAAGTTCTCGAGATGCCCGACGTGAAGGAGAAATTGCTCGCGCAAGGCTCGATCCCGGCACCGACCACGCCCAGCGAGTTCGACGCCGTCATCAAGAGCGATACCGAGCGCTACGGCAAGATCCTCAAGGAGGCCGGGATCACGCCGCAATAGGGTTCGATCAACACCCGCCAAGTCGGCGGAGGAGCCACCGGCAACGCTTTTGGCGTGACGGAAAATGGCCATGCGGGCCATGGTGCTGGAGAGGCCGCGCACGCCGCTCGTCATGCGCGAGTGGCCGGCGCCGCGACCGGCGGCGGGCGAAATCCTGATCGAGGTCGCGGCGTGCGGAGTCTGCCGCACCGATCTGCACGTGGTCGACGGCGAATTGCCGAACCCGAAGCTTCCGATCGTGCCCGGCCACGAGATCGTCGGCCGCGTCGCAGCCATTGGGGCAAGCGTGGCTGGATTGGCGATCGGCGAGCGCGTCGGTGTTCCCTGGCTCGGCTCGACCTGCGGGGTGTGCCCCTATTGCAAGAGCGGCCGGGAGAATCTGTGCGATCGCGCGCTGTTTACCGGCTACACGCGCGATGGCGGCTATGCCACACATGCCATCGCTGATGCGCGCTACTGCTTTCCCCTGCCGGAACGGCGAGACGACGCGGAAGTTGCGCCGTTCTTGTGTGCCGGCCTCATCGGCTGGCGCAGCTACCGCATGGCGGGCGGAGGGGAGGGCGGCACTCGGGGCGCGGGCCGGCAGGCGCTCGGCCTCTATGGCTTTGGCGCCGCCGCGCACATCCTAGCCCAGGTCGCGGCTTGGCAGGGTCGCCGTGTCTACGCCTTCACCCGCGCCGGCGATGAGGCGGCGCAAGCCTTTGCAAAATCTCTCGGCGCGGTCTGGGCCGGCGGCTCGGACGAGCTGCCGCCCGAGCCGCTCGACGCCGCGATCATCTTTGCGCCGGTCGGCGCGCTCGTTCCGTTAGCGCTCAAGGCGGTGAAGAAGGGCGGCCGCGTCGTGTGCGGCGGCATCCACATGTCGGACATTCCAAGCTTTCCCTACCGGCTGCTTTGGGAGGAGCGGCACCTCGTTTCGGTCGCCAATCTGACGCGAGCGGATGCACACGAATTTCTGGCGCTGGTGCCGCAGGCGGGCGTGAAGAGCGAAGTGACGCGATATCCGCTCGAGGCCGCCAACGATGCGCTTGCCGATCTGCGCGAAGGCCGCCTGCAAGGCGCGGCGGTGCTGATACCGTAGTGCCGCACCGCCTGCTGGCGTGAACGCCGCTTCGAGTCGCGGGCTAGGGCCCCGGCAGCGCCGGCTCCGCGTGGCCGGTCACGCGCTTGATCGAGGGAAAACGCATGCGCAGTGCGCGCTCCACTTCGTCGACCTTGTCGTGGACGTCCGCGACTTTGAGCAGCGGATCGACGAGGCAGTGGAAATTGACGATCTCGCCGTCCTCGGCCGCACGCACGCGCACGTCGTGGATTGCCCCGACGAAGTCGACATTGTGCGCGATTTCGGTCAGCGCCTCGCGCACCGCCGCGATGCGTTCGGCCGAGGCCTCGCGCCCGGGCTCGTCGAGCGGCTGCAACGGCTCGATATGGGTCTCGACCTCGACTTCCGGTCCGAGTTCCTCCGCCGAGCGAAAGGGCGCCGTCGACTTCGAGGTCGAGGGAGACGGCCAGTCGTGCCTCGATCGCATGCACCGTGACGTGGTGAACCGCGAGCGCGCGGTTGCGCGCGATCACCATGACCCGCTCGAGCACGCTCTCGTCGTCGAGCGCGCGCGGCTCGGTGGTCAGCGTCACCTCGGCGGCAGGGCTGTCGGCGCGCACGGCTTCGACGATGCGCTGCTTGAGCACCGCGACGCGATCGAGCGGCAGCGTGCGGCTGACTGCAACATCGAGATCGACGAACAGCACCTCGCCCACCTTCCGCACGCGCAGCCTTTCGATCCCGACGACCCCAGGGATGTGCGTGATAGCGGCTGTGATTTTGTCGGCGGCGCCGGGCGGGGCGGTATCGGTCAGCGTGTCGATGGTCCGCCGGCCGAGCCGCCAGCCTGCGATGCAGATCACGACTGATACCACAATCGCCGCCACCGAGTCGGCCGAGGCGTAGCCGAGCGCGATCCCAACGAGCCCGAGCAGCACCGCCAGCGACGACCACATGTCGGAATCGAAATGCAGCGCGTCCGCTTCGAGCGCGTGGCTCGATGTTTTTTCCGCCGTCCGATAGAGCACGCGCGCGCGCACGAAATCGACGACGATCGAGAGCACGATCACTGCGAAGGCCCAGGGTGTTGCCTCCACCTCCGGCGGCTCTGTGCTCGTGAGCCGTTTGGCTGCCTCCCAGGTCACCACGCCGGCGAGAACGAACAGCAGCGCGGTCTCGGCGAGCGCGGAAACACTCTCGACCTTGCCGTGGCCGTAATGATGTTCGGCGTCCGCGGGCTTGCCTGAAATCCGCACGGCGAAATAGGTCATCACCGTCGCGCCGAGATCGATCAGCGAATGGGCCGCCTCCGACAGGAGCGCAAGCGAACCGCTGATCACCCCGACGACAGCCTTCGCCGTCGCCAGGCCTGCGGAGGCGGCCATTGAGGTGAGCGCAACCTTCTGTTTGACGTCCGACATCATGCGCCTCTGCGCTGCCGAGGTAACGATCGAGGCAATGCGCGTCAATGCAGCGCTCGGTCGGACTTCTCGCTGCATCTTTCGGCATCATGGAAATGCAAACGAGTTGCATTTGAGCGCGGCAGTCAGGCGGTCTTAGTCAGATTCCGCCTATTCCTTTTTCGACGTGCCAGGGCCCAATTCGGCAGAACCGCACGATGACCGTCGACACGTCTGTTCGGTTGCGCACCAACTACTCGCAAGATGCCGGGCAGCATCCGACTTTCCATTTGCGCCGGTATGGTCGTAGAAGAGCTAACTCGTGACGGGCGCAGCCTCTGAAGCGGTCGCGATTGAGCTTCGGGGCAGATGGAAAAGCGCATGAGATTGAAGGATTTAGATCGCAAATTCGCCATTGCGCCCATGATGGATTGGACGGAGAGTCTTGGAGGTTCAATGGCTTGGCGGCGCGCGTGTGCAAGACTTGCACACGTCCGTTCGCCTTTCCTTTTGCTTTCGTTCCTGTCCGCGGCCCGCGCTTGCACCTGACGGAGCACGATCAGACGCGCTACGTTTGCCGTTTGACATGCTGCGCAACAAACGTGGGCGTCCGGAAATCAGCAGCGTTTCCCCACGCCCAACTCATCGCCCATTGCAAGCCAACAGACTACGAGTCTGGGGGTCAGGAATTCGAATCTCTTCGGGCGCGCCATCTAATCTCCTGAGATAATTTCATTTTCTGCGTCGCCCGCAAATCAGCCCAGACTAAACGCCGCGTTTAGTCTGGGATTTAGTCTGGGGAACTTTCGGTCCGCAACTTCTCACGTAATACGTCGCGAGCACCGCTCAGGTGCGAGCTGACAGTAGCTTCACTGGCGCTCGCAGATGTCCTGCGCTGAGCCTGTGCTCTTCATTCGTGGCCTCGTTCGCAGTTCGGATAGTTGTTGCGACGCCCCAAAAACTCTCCGTTGAGTCAGTTATGAAGATCGCCAGGGCTCATAGCCTGAACGTCGTCCGGTCGGAGGGTCGCGCCGGTCGAGATCGCACCAGCCTGTATCAGGAAATCACAGACAAGATCATCGCTGAACTGGAGGCTGGTCGCGTGCCATGGGTCCAGCCGTGGGGGACCGCGGCGGCCAAAGCGTCGCTCACGATGCCAAAGAATGCGGCAACCCATCGCCACTATTTGGGGATCAATGTGCTCATCCTGTGGGGCGCAGTGATCGAGCGAGGCTTCGGCACCCAGAATTGGCTCACCTTCCGCCAGGCCTTGGGCCTCGGGGGCAATGTTCGCAAGGGTGAGCATGGCACGACAGTTGTCTATGCTGACCACTTTGTGCCCGATGAGGAACGTAAGCGAGCCGAGCGCGATGGAGACGAACCCAGCGGGATCCGGTTCCTCAAACGATTTACGGTGTTCAACACCGATCAATGCGAAGACCTACCTCCGGAGGTGGTGAGCGCTCCATCGCCGGTTCCTGAACGGCTCATGGTGCCGCAAGCAGAGGCACTGATCGCCGCGACCGGCGCGGACTTCCGTATCGGCGGCGATCGCGCCTTCTATAGCCCGAACTATGATTTCATACAGGTGCCGCGGCCCGAAGCTTATTTCGAGCCCATCAACTGGCACCGGACGGCCCTGCATGAGCTCGGTCATTGGACGGGCGCGGCGCAAAGACTCGATTGTGATCTCTCCGGCAGCTTCGGATCGAAGAAGTATGCCCAGGAGGAGTTGGTCGCCGAGATCACCAGCGCCTTCGTGTGTGCTTCACTCGGCATCGTGCCAACGGTGCGCCACTCCGACTATATTGGCTCCTGGCTCGAGGTCCTGCGCGAGGATGATCGGTCTATCGTTCGCGCCGCCAGCGCTGCGTCAAAGGCGGCAGACTACCTACTCGCGTTCTGCCCCGAGTCCAACGAATGCGTTCAAGGTGTCGAATCATCCAACCATCTTCTCGTCAGCGATAGACAGGAGACGTGCGCTTGGCGAGGCGCCGAGATGCCAACTGCAAGCGCGGCCGTCCTCGGTTCGAGGGCGGCCGTTGTCGCCGTGACGGGTCACCAGGCACGGAATCGGTCCGTCGCAACCCGTCGCGGAGACACGACGATGCGCAGGTCCAACGACCCGGCTCCAGGAGACTACGACGATTACTATATCGCCAGCATTCTCCGCAGCGAGAGCACGACGTCTCGCCTGAATCAAGGCATCCTTTTCACCGCATGGGATGCGCTAGGGCACGACATCCTCGAGAAAGCGATTTCGCGGACGCGCCAAATCGATCATTGGTTGGCCTCTATCGACGGAGCAATCATATTTGACGAGGGCGATGCCGTGCAGCACGCCGCTGGCGAGGAGTCTGAATGTCGCGCCCACGACAATCTGAAGGCCGTTCCCCAAACAGCTGGTGTCGGCGACAAGGCGGTCGCGTGAGAGCGACATGTCTTCGCAAGCCGCCGATCTGGCACGCTGTCTCGCGCGTGATGCCGAAGCGGTGTGCCGCCACTACCTCCCCAACGGCCGTCGCCGCGGTCGCTACTGGGTCGTCGGCGATGTCGCGAACACAGCGGGCCGCAGCTTGTTCGTTCGACTCACCGGACCGGACAGCGGCAAGGGCGCCGCCGGCAAATGGACCGACGCCGCCACGGGACAACACGGCGATCTCCTCGACCTCATCGCCCTGAACCGGAGGTTGGAGCGCTTGCGCGACGTGCTCGATGAGGCGCGATCCTTCCTCAGCCTGCCGCGGCTGGAACCGCCGCCTGATTGCCATAGGCGACAGCCACCGGCTCCGATGGGATCGCCTGAATCCGCGCGACGGCTGTTCGCGATGGCACAGCCGATTTCCGGCACGATCGCGGAAGCGTACTTGCGCAATCGCGGCATCACGGCTTTGCACGACGCTCCAGCGCTGCGCTTCCACCCCCGCTGCTATTACCGGCCCGACGCCGACGCGCCGACTGAGATCTGGCCGGCACTGATTGCTGCTGTCACCGACCTCAGCGGCGACATCACCGGCGCACACCGCACCTGGCTAGACCCGACGGGCGAGGACAAGGCCCCGGTCGACACGCCGAGGCGGGCAATGGGCCATCTGCTGGGGCACGGCGTCCGGTTCGGTGTCGTGACCGACGTCATGGTGGCTGGCGAAGGCATCGAGACCGTGCTCTCCGTCCGAAGCGTTCTGCCGAACCTGCCCATGGTTGCTGCGCTCTCCGCCAATCACCTCGCCGCCCTTCTTCTCCTCCCGGCAATGCTTCGCCGTCTCTATGTCGTGCGCGACAACGATCCGGCCGGTGGCTTCGCCGGCGCGACATTGACCGAACGGGCGCAGGCGGCAGGGATCGAGGCGCTCACGTTGTCGCCGATGCTGGGGGATTTCAACGAAGACCTCCGCCGCCTTGGCGTCCATCATCTTCGCACGGCCTTGCGCTTCCAGCTTGCCCCGGAAGATGTGCCCCGCTTTCTGAGCTTGACGGACCGGCCGCCCGGGTCGGGACGATGACTGCGAGGCTCGCTCTCGGACCCGCGTGGGGACTTTGGTCTCCCAGCTTTGCATCGCGAAGCAAAATAGCCGCCGACCGCCGTTGCAGGCCCGGTCCGCTCGCCGTCGGGTGATCGCCGCGAAGGCCGCGGTGGGCGCGGCCGACCGACAAGAGGACCATCACAATGGCAACCGATCGCGACGACACGGATTTCGATCCGCCGCACTCGTCATCTGCCACCGATCACGTCCTCACCGAGCTCCAGCTCTATGGCCATCGTCCCTTCCAGGACGAACCCGACGCTGGTCGCGACCCTCCGTGACACCCGCCTCGAACCCGACCTCGAGGACCTGCTTTGGTCTGCCGTCAATCTCTTCCACCGCGCCGCTGACCGCGTGCAACGCGAGCTCGACGACAATGAAGACGCGCAGAAGCGCAGCCAGAAGGAGCAGGACGGCTCGGAGATCCGCTCGGTCGAATTGGAACGTCTCGTGGCCGAAGGCCTCACGCTCATCGAACGCCGCAACAGCATGGAGCTCTTCCGCGACCTCGACCGGTTCGAACGTCACACCGGCTCATCCTGGCGGCCGCGCTCGGGCTCGATGGTCAATCATCGCACGCTGACCGCGGCGATGATCGACAGCCGCGACTTTCTCGCTGCCAAACGCCGCGCCGAAACCGACGTGCTGCTTCCCGCCGGACCCAGGGTCGCCTTCACCGGCGGCCTTGACTTCAACGATCATGCCGCGATCTGGTACGTGCTCGACAAAGTCCACGCCAACCATCCCGACATGGTGCTGCTGCATGGCGGCAGTCCGAAGGGCGCAGAGCGCATCGCTGGCTGCTGGGCCGACAACCGCAAGGTCCCGCAGGTCGTCTTCAAGCCGGACTGGAACCGGCACGCCAGGGCCGCACCGTTCAAGCGCAACGACCGGATCCTCGACGTCCTCCCGATCGGCGTTATCGTCTTTCCGGGCTCGGGCATCTCGGCGAACCTCGCCGATAAGGCGAAGAAGCTTGGCATCCCTGTCTGGAAGTACGGCGGCGCGTGAGCGCCGCCACACTCCCGTAATGCCCGCTGATACGCAGCTCGCAGAGCCGCGCAAACGACTTGCCGCTTCTACGACAGCCGACTCTTCACGACCTCGTTCGCCATCGCTCGGCGGCGAGAACCATCCGACACGCGTACCGCTCCAACGTGGTGTGAGCTCGAGCATCACGCGGGCGTCCATGTCAGCCGTATCCAAGTAGTGGATTCCAAGGACGACTCGGATCGCCTATTCTAAGCGTCGCGCCGTGGTGGTGGTGGGAGGCGCGACCGTCGACTTTGTACGAAGACCCACCACCATGATCATCATCGGCATCATTCTAGCTTTTATCGGCCTCGCATATCTGTGCTGGCTGGTGTTCTCTCTGGCGATCTATGCGCTTCCATTCTTCGCTTTATGTGGCCAGCCACATAAAGCGAATTATGTGGCGTCCTGCGATATGTGGCGCACGAGCAGATCGGTGCTGATCCTTCGCCGAACTACCGACTCGCACGCCACATATTACCGAGGCTACAACGCGCGCAGGAAAGTCATGACATCGGGCTGGCGGGACCATCCGCCAGTCGCCCGCCGAGTCTTCCCTCCCGCCAACATCGCCAGCGCTCGTTTTTTCGTGGCGAGGTCGGTCTCGGCGTAGATGTTGGTGGTATCGAGCGACACGTGTCCGAGCCAAGCCCGGATCGTGTTGATGTCGACGCCCGCCTGCAGGAGATGACTGGCGGTGGTATGGCGAATGACGTGGGGACTGATCCGTTTTCCCTGCAGCGACGGCACCGAGGCATGCAACTTTGTGACGTAGCGTTCAACGAGCGTGTGAATGCCATAACGTGTCAGGGGCTCTCCGCGACGGTTCACGAACAGGTTCGCCTCCGCAGGACGCTGCCCTGCAAGGTGGCGAAGGTGCCCGAGGGTTGCGGACCAGAGCGGGCAGCGCCGCTGCTTCTTCCCTTTGCCCGTGATCCGAACGGACTTGGAGTGCCAGTCGATGTCACCGATCCGGAGGGAAGCCGCTTCGCTGACGCGAGCACCGGAGTTGTAAAGGAACAGCAGCAACGCATGGTCGCGCCTTCCCTGGCTTGAAGATTGGTCAGGAGCAGCGAGCAAAGCATCCACTTCCGACTTCTCGAGGTAAGTCAGGCTGGTGGCAATACCCTTCTTCATCGGCACCATTCGAATCTGGGCACACCACTCAACATGTTGGGGGCTGTGCTCGCCGATGAACCGTGCCAATGCATGGATCGACGCGAGTCGTTGGTTCCGTGTGGCCGTACAGCATCGCCGCTCCTGCTCCAGGTAAACGAGAAAGCTGCGCACCAGCTCGACCGATAGATCGGTCACCGACAGCGCGTCGGCGGTTACGCCCTTGCGCTTTGCCACGAAAGGGAGGAGCAGGACGAGCATGTCGCGGTAGCTTGCGCACGTGTTGGCAGACAAGTTCCGCTCCGACGCGACATATTCCAAGAGGAACCGACGAATCCAATGCCCCAGCGAGGTGCGGTCAGTCATGACGGCTCCCCCCTGCGAACGCTTCAAAGCGACGGCTGGCTTCAGCAAGCAGCTCCTGAGTCATTGTCAGGTAGCGCTGTGTGCCCGAAAGGTCCGCATGGCCGAGATAAGTCGCTAACTTGGGCAGAAGATCGTTCAGATCAGCGTCGCAGCGATACCACGCGATGACGCGGTGAACAGCTGCCGAATGCCTGAGGTCGTGCATCCGAGGTTGGTTGCGAGGGCCCCCATCTCTCCGGACGCCTGCAATCGCGCACAGGCGACGGAATGTGTGGCCGATTGTTGAATCGTTTAGAGGTGTCCCATCGCGCTTCGAAAAGAGCGTGCTCTTGCCGCCTTCGGAATGGCGGCTTACACGCCTCACAACGAACTCTCGCATCACGGCATTCAGACTGGCGCCCAAGGGGACGATACGTGTTTTGAAGAACTTCGTACCTCGAATGTGTATGAGCGATTGCGCCACGTCCACGTCCTCGAGCTTGAGACGCAATGCTTCGCCACGGCGCAATGCGGCGCCGTACAAGAGCAGCAACAACGTGCGCAGCGTATCCGCATCGATAACACAGCGCGGGCTTTCCGTAGCGGTCGGAACCGCTACGAGAAGCCTCTTGAGCTCGGCTTTGGAATAGATGTAAGGCGTGTAGGATGAACAACAGCGCATCCGTGGAGGTTGCGGCAATGGAGACGCTTTCAAGAGATCGCGCGTGAGGGCGAAGCGAAACAGACCCAACACCACGCGGTACTTCTTGTGCTTTGTCTCATCGCTCGTCCCGCCTTGATCGACAAAGCGGGAGATCATGTCAGGGCGAATGTCGCGAAGCGGCACATCGCTGACCGCGCTTTTGAAGGCAGCCAGGAGTGTCGCCTCCGCCGAAAAGCGCTTACCGAGGCAGCGCTGCTGTGCGATGTACTTGGCAATGATCTCGTCCAAGCTCATAGCAGCGCTCCCAGGTCGATCTCGGCCACCTGGCGCAATCCATGCAAATCGATCTTCGTATAGATCCGCGTAGTGTCCATGCTTCGATGGCCGAGATGGTCAGCGATCTGCTTCAAAGTAAAGCCAGCGTCCAGAAGTTGGCTCGCACACGCGTGACGCAGGCAATGTGCGCCGCGCCAGTTCAATTGCACCCCCTGCTTGGTCAACCGCTTCCTCACCATGAAGGTGATGCTGGGACCCGACAGTGGGCGGAAAGGCGCCTGGATGGTCAGAAACAAGGCACGGTGCGAACAGCGAGGACGCGCCAGACGAAGATAGCGCAGGATGGCCTCGCCAACCGGCACTGACATTGGATAGCATTGTGCCCTGCGCTGCTTCGGCCTGGTGACGTGAATCGTCTCGGCCACCCAATCCAAATCGTCCAGGGTCAGCCTTTCGACTTCGCCGCGCCGCAGACCATAGTAGATCAACAGCGACAGAATTGCGTGATCACGGATATTGACAGGGTCATCGCTGGAGGCGGTGTCTTTAAGAAGCCGACCAACCTCCTCCACACTCGGCGCCCGAGGAACATGCTCAAGCGCGTAGAGACGCGGCAGTTCAATACCCGACGCGAGATCGGATCGGCACCATCGCTGAGATGCGGCGTAACGAAAGAAGCTGCGCAGACTACCGCCGAGCGTGTGCAAGGACCTGCGGCTCCATCCACGCTGAGCCTGAGCCCTCAGAAATGCGTCGACGTGGGCAAGGGTCACCGCATCAAGCGATCGCACTTGAGACGGCAATGACGCACAAAACCAACGTATCTGCTCGTCGCGACCTGCGATCGTCGTCGGAGAGAGACCCTGCTCGACCCGCATGTACTCGGTGAAGGCGCGCAGCTCCCCTGCAAACTTCAGCGGCCGTTGAGCTTCCGGGGTCAATGCACCTATGCTGAGGAGCCATGCTTTCGCGCAGCGAAGAAAGAGCTTGGCCGTGTTTGCGGACGGCGGACGGGCCGTCGATTTGAGCCGTACGCGCCGGAGAAGTGTACTCCTGAGCCGCTCGTAAGATACGCCTCCGTCGTCGTGAATTGCCTCCGCTACAACAAGCAATGCCCAGGCCATACTTTCCAGCGTTGCCGGCGAGTAGCCGACCGCGCGCGCCTGCTGCAGGAATCGCTCGCGGGACTCCGCGTAGGGCCCGGCGCGATAACGAGCGACAACGGCCGGCTGTTCGAAAAGTTCGTCGTGCATGATCGGTCCTCCATCCGTGATGGTGGACAGCGATCATCCACGCCAAAATATGTGGCGTAAGAAGCTCGCTTCCGTACTCCACAGAAACGCTTGTTGCCCGTGCGCCACATATCTCAGGACGCCACATAATTCGCTTTATGTGGCCAGCCACATAAAGCGAACAATGGAAGCGCATAGACCGCCAGCGCGAACAGCAGCTAGCAGAGATATGCGAGGCCCACAAACCCTAGAATGATGCCGATGATGATCATGGTGGTGGATCTCCGTGCAAGGTCGACGGCTGCGCCTCCCACCACCACGGCGCGACGCTTAGAATAGCCGATCCCCATCGTCTTTGGAATCCATACTCGGATAAGGCGACGCGCATCTACACGTCTTGCTCGAGCTCACGGCAAATTGGAGCAGCACGCGCGCTGGATCGGTTTTGCGAGGAAGGCGGTGGTGAAGGAGAGTGTCAAGAGACGGCTGGCGTTCGAGCCGCAAGTCGTATGCGCGGCTCTGCGGTTCTCTCGTCTTCGGGACATTACAAAGTATAGCGGCGCTCACGCGCCGCCGTACTTGCAGACCGGGATGCCAAGCTTCT